>Ga0256829_1000277_pt1 | contig 58248 bp, 68 predicted proteins | sample 131447metaG_FD_185979 | JGI IMG/M metagenome (GOLD analysis project Ga0256829, IMG submission 185979) | Hydrothermal vent microbial communities from Lau Basin, Pacific Ocean - 131-447 | ecosystem: Environmental > Aquatic > Marine > Hydrothermal vents | place: Pacific Ocean: Lau Basin | collected...
ATTTCACTTACTACAGAGGAGTTTGCTTCGTTAAACCTAGCTTGTGAGGATGTCTTTATAGTAGAAAATAAAATCACAATGCTCTCCTTTATGGATGTGAAAAATGCCATCGTTATTTTCGGTAATGGCTATGGGGCAGGACGCATAAAAAATGCAAGGTGGTTAGAAAAGAAAAATATCTACTACTGGGGTGATATAGATATGGATGGTTTTGCTATACTTTCTCAAGTAAGAGGCTATTTTTCACAAACACAATCACTACTTATGAATAGTAAAACTATAGAGAAGTTTAAAGAGTTGGCTGTAAGTAGTAGTGATCGAAGTTCTAAGCTGTTAGCATATTTGGATGATTCAGAGAAAGTTGTATATGAGAGGTTAGTTAATGATTATTATAGGGAGAACTTTCGACTTGAACAGGAGAGGATACCTTTTTCTTATGTGCAGGAAGAAGTGAATTTGACACAAAAATAGTATTTGTATATAACAAAAAAGAAAGGATAATGCATGAAAGAACTTAAAAAAATACCAGAGTTTAAAAGTGAGTCAGAAGAGTCTGCTTTTTGGGATAAACATGATGTGACAGAGTATTTTGATATGAGTAGAGCTAAACCTTTGCGTTTTGCAAACTTGAAGAAGACGACAAAGAGTATATCACTGCGTTTACCTGTCGATATGATTGAAGAGCTTAAAGTAAAAGCAAATGCTATGGATGTCCCTTATCAGTCTCTCATAAAAATGTTTTTAACAAATGCACTTAAGAGAGCATAATACACCTTTAGTGTGAAAGAGTGAAAGTGTTGTTTGTGCAGTGGTATCTAAGATGCTTTTATAAAAATTTAAACCTATTTTGCTATAATTCTGCCCTAATTGTTGTCTCAGAATGACTGTTGCAACGACACTTTTTGAAAAAAAAGGAAGAGCTATAGGCTAGAGCAGATTAGTTATCTGTCACCAAATAAACTTTTAGGAAATACAATGAGAAAAGAAATTCACCCAAATTACGTAGAATGTAATGTAACATGTGCTTGTGGAAACAAGTTTGAAATTAGAACAGACAAAGCAGAAATGTCAATCGATATTTGTAATGAATGTCACCCATTCTTTACAGGTTCTGAGAAAATTCTTGATGCTGCTGGTAGAGTTGAGAAATTTAAAAGCAAATACAAATTGTCGTAAGACTTCACGTATACTTTTGGGGACATCTGTCCCCACTCTTCATTTATTTATTGCCTAAAGGCACCTTATGATTACATTTATCCCCACTCCTATCGGAAACCCACAAGACATTACTATTAGAGCGATGAAGCTTTTTGAACAAGCAACACTTTTTTTGTGTGAAGATACACGCCAGACCAAACGGCTTTTACGCTTACTTGAAGAGCGGTTTGATATGACGTACCCTGATGTAGAGTTCTATAGTTTTAATGAGCATAATGGTCAAGAGAGACTAGATGAATTTGGTGAAACTTTTAAAGATAAAGAAGTGGTGTATGTGAGTGATGCAGGTATGCCTGTTATCTCTGATCCTGGGCAGTTACTTGTGGCATATGCCCAAGAAAATGACCTAAAATATGATGTACTCCCTGGTGCGTCAGCAGTGACTACAGCATACGCAGCCTCTGGCTTTGAAGAGGGTAAGTTTTTGTTTTATGCTTTTTTACCGCACAAGGGTAAAGAGCGTGCTTCAGCACTAGCAGAAGCGATGAATAATGGGTATAACACGGTACTGTACGAGTCTCCTCATCGTTTGGAAAAGCTTTTGGATGAAGTAGAAAGTATGGATGAAAACAGAGAACTTTTTTTAGCTAAAGAGATAAGTAAAAAATACCAAAACTACTACCGTGGTACAGCCAAATCTTTAAACGCACAGCTCAAAGAGCTCACCATACGTGGGGAATGGGTAGTGGTCATAAAAGCCAAAGCTCAAGCAGAGAAAAACCTTAGTTTTTCTGAAGTTTTACAGCTTGATTTGCCACCTAAACCTAAAGCCAAACTCTTGTCACAGCTTAGTGACAAGTCAGTTAAAGAGTGGTATAACGAACTCATAGGTTAGGATTAACCCCCTAAAAGCAAAAATTAGATAAAATCTATCTTATGATAATTTACGGAAAACAAGTCTGTCTTTATGCCTTAGAGCATAAAGAGGCATATATAAAAACAGTGTATGTGGCAAAGAAGAACATCCTTCCACAAGAGCTCTTTCACAAGTACCACGATAAGATTAAATTTTTAGAAGAGAAATGGGCACAGTCCATGGCTAAAGGTGGGAACCATCAAGGTATCTTGGTGGAGATGAATGTGTACAAACAAGCGGATTTCTCAACCATTAAAAAAAGTAGCTTCATTGTGATACTTGATGGTTTAACAGATGTGGGGAACATTGGTGCCATTGTACGTTCTGCGTATGCTTTGGGTGCAGATGCCATCATCGCTGCAGGAGTGAAACATCTTAACTTTGCAGCGATTGCGCGTACGAGTTCAGGGGCATTGTTAGATATGCCTTTCATGGTAGCTTCAAATGTACTGGACAATATTAATGAACTACAGCAAACAGGTTTTCAGCTGTATGGTGCTTCTATGGATGGTGAGAGTATTCATACCTGCGAATTTGCCGAAAAACGTGTTTTAGTGATGGGTAGTGAAGGAAAAGGACTTTCAAAAAAAGTGGCTTCCAAGATAAATACAAAGGTCTCTATTGAGATGCAACATGCTTTTGATTCACTCAATGTGAGTGCCGCAGCAGCGATTTTAATACACAGGATGGGTTATGCAGTTAAGTGATATATTAGAAGAAAATAGTATCAAGATGATAAGTCAACAGACTAAGATATCTGAAGAAAATCTTGACAGTCTTTTAGCTAAAAAATTTGAAAATTTAAAAAAAGTGAAAGCTTTAGGGTTTATCTCTATACTTGAGAGAGAATATAATGCTACCTTAACTGATATACGTGAGGAAGCCTATGCATATTATAGCCAATTGGGCGATGATAAAAGTATTACTTTAGGTATGCCTATCGTTGAAGAAAAAAAGGGTACATCAAAATTATTTTTATTTATTGTCCTAGGACTTTTAGGGTATGCCACATGGTACTTTTTAACCCAGTTCGACAAAAAGCATTTAAGTGAGCTTATTCCTTTTATTGATGAAGAAACGATTGAGAGTTTTATCGGTGAGTCTGTAGATGGAGTTGAAGCGTTAAGTATCGTAAAGGTTGATGACGCAGAGACCGCAAATCAGCCTATAATCGATAAACCTATGGTCTCTGCAGTTGATGCATCTGCAGAAGTCAAAGTGGAAGAAACACCTTTGGCACCAACTGTCACAGTCAGTACAGAAGACAGTAGTGCAGTGGTAACAGAAACAGTCACAGACATGGCTCCTACCATAGAGATAGAAGAATTACCTCTATCTGTAGAGGCGAATGTGTCTACGACGATGTCTATTGTTCCTGTGAGTCGTTTATGGTTTGGGGTGATAGATACTGAAACAAAAAAGAGGAAAAACTTCTCTATCTCAGATGCCTATACTTTAGATACGACAACAAATAGATGGCTTATCGCAACATCTTCAGCACCTTTTTCTTTGAAAAATTCTGAGGTGACACAAGCCTTTAATGATGCAAAAGAACATTATTTTAAGATAGATAAAGATGGAGCCGTAGAGCTCACAAAAAGTGATTATGTCAGCCTTGGTGGCTGGGCACAATGGTAAATACTACAGAATTTTTAAAGAGAGTACACAATGTTTGATGAAATTCAATTTGATAAAATAAACCGACTACCAAAGTATCTCTTTGCTGAGATTAATGATTTGAAAATGAAATTAAGACGCGAAGGTGCAGATATCATCGATTTCTCTATGGGAAACCCTGATGCAGCTACGCCGCAACCCATTGTAGACAAGCTTTGTGAAACAGCACAAAAGCCTCGAACACATAGGTATAGTGCGAGTAAAGGTATCTACAAACTCCGTTTAGCGATGAGTAATTGGTATAAACGTAAATATAACGCAGACCTAGACCCAGATACAGAAGTGGTAGCAACGATGGGAAGTAAAGAGGGGTATGTGCATCTCGTGCAGGCGATTGCAAACCCTGGTGATGTGGCTATCGTGCCTGATCCCACATACCCTATCCACTCTCAGGCATTTATACTCGCAGGGGCAAATGTAGAGAAAATGGAGCTTGTCTTTGATGAAGAGACGTTTGTAGTAGATGAAGAGAAATTCTTAGCAGACGTCAGGGAAGCATTAGACAACTCCGTTCCTCAAGCAAAGTTTTTAGTGGTAAACTTTCCACATAACCCAACTACAGCTACTGTGACGCCAGAGTTTTATGTGAAGTTAGTGGCACTTGCGAAAGAAAAGCGCTTTTACATCATCTCTGACATTGCCTATGCAGATATCACTTTTGATGGCTATAAAACACCATCTATCATGGAAGTTGAGGGTGCGAAAGATGTGGCAGTAGAGTCATACACACTCTCAAAGTCTTACAATATGGCAGGATGGAGAGTAGGGTTCATTGTGGGGAACAAAAAGCTTATTGGTGCACTTCAAAGCATTAAATCTTGGCTTGATTATGGGATGTTTACGCCTATTCAGGTTGCAGCTACTGTGGCGCTTGATGAGCATCACTATGTACCTGATGAGCAGATTATCCCTCGTTACCAAAAGCGTCGTGATGTAATGTTAGACGCTTTTGCCAATGCAGGTTGGAAGATGGGTAAACCAAATGCCTCTATGTTCATCTGGGGGAAAATCCCTGAAGTGGCACGTGATATGGGCAGTTTAGAATTTGCAAAACAGCTTCTTCTTAAAGCAGGTGTGGCTGTGAGTCCTGGTATTGGCTTTGGTAAGTATGGTGATGATTATGTGCGTATTGCCCTTATAGAAAACGAAAAACGTATCCGCCAAGCGGCAAAAAACATCAAGAAGTTCCTCAAAGAGCTTGAAGAAGAGAAGAAATAGTTATGGTAAAAATAGGAATACTCGGTGTCGGTACTGTAGGTGCTTCTGTAGCAAAGATATTAGAAGAAAATGCAGACATCATTGAAGCACGTGCGGGTAAGAAGATAGTTGCTAAGTCTGGTGTGGTGAAAAACCTTGCTAAAGACAGAGGCGTTTCTATCAAGCTATCTGACAATCCATTAGATGTGGTAAGTGACCCAGAGATAGACATCGTAGTAGAGCTTATGGGTGGGGTTGAAGAGCCATATGCCTTAGTAAAGAAAGCACTTGAAAATGGCAAAGCAGTTGTTACTGCAAACAAAGCACTTCTAGCCTACCACCGTTACGAACTCCAAGAGATAGCTGGAGACATACCTCTTATGTATGAAGCAAGTACGGCTGGAGGTATCCCTATTATCGGTGCTTTGCGCACGGGACTTTCTGCGAATCATATAGAGTCTATTCAAGGTATTATGAATGGTACGTGTAACTATATGCTTACTAACATGATAAACAATGGTGCAAAATATGAAGAGATACTCAAAGAGTCTCAAGAACTAGGCTACGCAGAAGCTGACCCTACGTTTGATGTGGGTGGGTTTGATGCGTCACACAAGCTACTCATCTTGGCAAGTATCGCGTATGGCATAGATGCAAAACCAGAGGATATTCTCATAGAGGGGATAGAAAACATCACAAGTACCGATGTAGATTTTGCCAAAGAGTTCGGTTATGAGATTAAGTCTTTAGGTATCGCTAAAAAAGTAGGTAATGGCGTAGAACTACGTGTACACGCAACGATGATACCTGCAGACTCTATGATAGCCAAAGTTGATGGTGTGATGAACGCTGTGACTGTAGTAGGTGACCGTGTAGGGGAGACCATGTATTATGGACCAGGTGCTGGTGGAGATGCCACAGCTTCTGCTGTTATCTCTGATATCGTAGACATCGTACGTGGAAACCAAGGACCGATGCTAGGTTATAAAAAGGGCTTAGAGTCAGGACTTAAACTTCTACCTAAAGAAGACATCGTGACACAGTACTACCTTAGACTTGAGGTTGCAGATGAGAGTGGTGTATTAGCCAGTATCACATCAACACTTGGTGAGTTCGGCATTTCTATAGAAGCTATGTTACAAAAGCCTTCTAGCACTTTTGATAGAGCAAAACTTCTCTTCACTACGCACAAGTGTAAAGAGAGCGAGATGCAAGAGGCTATGACTGCACTTGGCAAGCTTGATGTTGTTCATGGTGAGATTGCTATGATGAGGATTGAGAAGTAGATAAGGGGTAAATGATACGATTATATTGACTAATCGCCTCATATTATGATACTATTATCCTAAATAAACGGTTCATTGGAGTAAAATATGGATAATCGTCCTCAAAAGTGGATATGGCAACACCCTGACTATCCACATTTTAACTATGATAAAACATCACTTATAGACTTACTTGGACAAATAGAACATCATCATGGTATTTTGCATGGTATTTCAATGTCAATGAATCAAAAAGACATCCAATCTATAAAAATTGAAGCACTTATAAATGAAGCTATTAATACTTCAGCCATTGAGGGTGAATATCTCAAAAGAGAGAGTGTAAGGGCATCTTTATATAAAAAACTTTTACAACATTTTGATGCCAAGAATGATACTTCTACCCATCAAACGGATGCCTTGGTAGAAGTATTGATAGATTGTAGCACCAACCAAACAAACTTGACGCAAGAGCGACTACATGGCTGGCATAATTGTCTTTTTGTCTCCTCGTATAACCTGTTATATAAAATACGAATTGCATCATTTAGAGAGCATGATGATATGCAGGTAGTCTCTGGAGCTATGGGACATGAAAAAGTACATTATATTGCACCTCCCGCTAAATCTATAGACAAAGATATAAAGGTTCTTTTAGACTGGATAGAGGATTGTGATGAAAATATATATATTAAAAGTGCTTTAGCACATCTATGGTTTGTTTCTATACACCCTTATGATGATGGCAATGGCAGGATAGCTAGAGCTATCACTGACTATATACTTTCTGGTAGCTCACAAGTAGATTTTAAACTTTATTCTCTCTCTACAGCTATCAAAAATAAGCGTACAGAGTATTATGCTATGTTAGATAAAACGACTAATCTTTTTATCAATAGAAATTTTGATTTTACTGAATGGATACACTGGCACTTAGAGACTGTCAAGCAAGCGATGATTGATGCACAAAAAGAGCTAGAGTATCTCCTGCAAAAGACGAGATTCTGGGATGCTCATAGGTTGGATGCTCTTAGTCCACGTCAAGTAAAAGTACTCAATAGGGTTCTAGATGTAGGTAATGAAAATTTTGAAGGTGGCATAAATACTAAAAAATACATGGCTATGACAAAAGTGAGTAAAGCCACTGCAGTAAGAGATATAAAAGAGTTGGTAGATAAAGGGTGCATTGTTCAGATAGAAGGCAGTAGTGGCAGGAATGTTCGGTATGAGGTTGTTGTGTGAGGCTTATGTTTTTTGGGTAGAATATGATTTGAGAAAAAGTGATTATAACAATGATGAAAAAATATGACAATTTGACAGATTTTTAACAGTATTGTTTTAGATATGGCATACTTTGGTTTAATAAGAGAATCAAGGGATGACATAATGACTGCACATAATCTTTTTAACTACAATTCTTCGGAGGAACTTTTGAATAAATCTATGATTTCAAATATTACAATATGTTTGAGAACGATAGAATTATTTGCAGGTGTTGGTGGTTTTCGTATAGGATTAGAAAGAGCATCTACTTCTGAAAAACAATTTGATATTGTTTGGAGTAATCAATGGGAACCATCTACCAAGATGCAACATGCATCTGATGTGTATATGGCAAGATTTGGATTTGATAATCACTCAAATGAAGATATATCAAAAGTACAAGTGAAAGATATACCAGAGCATGATGTTTTGGTAGGTGGATTTCCTTGTCAGGACTATTCTGTAGCCTCTTCACTTAAAAATGCACATGGCATTGTTGGTAAAAAAGGGGTACTATGGTGGGAAATTTATCGTATTCTTTTAGAAAAAAAATTAAAAGCACCCAAATATCTTATTTTAGAGAACGTAGATAGGCTTTTAAAATCTCCTGCCTCACAGAGAGGTAGAGACTTTTCCATTATTCTCTCTTCATTGAATTCACTTGGATATGCTGTTGAATGGCGTGTAATAGATGCAAGTGAGTATGGTATGCCTCAACGTCGAAAACGTGTGTTTATTATGGCATATAAAAAAGGTACAAAATTATATCAAACTCTAGTAAAATCAAAACCTATAGATGTTTTGAATAAAGATGCAGTTCTAACAAAAACATTTCCAATTAATCTTATTTTAGAAGAAACCATTATTTCAAATACACTTAGTAATGATTTAGTAGATATAACGAATAATTTTAATAAAGAAACACCTAAAAAGAATGCTTTCTGGGAAAGTGGATATATGATTGATGGTGTTTATTATACAACTAGAGTGAATGCTAATTATCAAGGTAAATGTATCACTTTAGGTGATGTACTTATGGATGAAAAAGATGTACCTAAAGAGTTTTATATCAATCAAGATGAACTTGAAAAATGGCAGTATCAAAAAGGTGCTAAGTCTTTTGAACGTACTAATAAAACAACAGGGCATACATATACTTACAGTGAAGGTAAGATGAGTTTCCCTGATGCATTAGATAGAGCTTCTCGAACTATTATTACAGGTGAAGGTGGAGCAAGTGCTTCACGTTTTAAGCATGTAGTTCATATAAATGGTAAATATAGACGACTAACACCTATAGAGTTAGAGAGACTTAATATGTTTCCAAATAACCATACAGCAGGAGTTATAGATACAAAAAGAGCTTTTTTGATGGGAAATGCCTTGGTTATTGGGATTGTTGAGAGGATTGGAAAAACATTGTTGGAGTCTATAGATAATGGATAAAAGATCAGATAGAGTACAGCCAGTTAGATTGTCACCAGATTTTTTCCCTTTAGATATACATAAATCTATGTTTATTAATGATTTGATGATAACTATTCCTTCTAGCTATGTAAAAATGTGGGGTGATGTGCTTTTAGCTAGATGTAAGAAGGGGATATGGGAAGTCAATATTCAGTATACATCACCAAAAGAATTAGGTAGAGAAAATTATATTTTTCCTGCAAAATTAACTTTATCTGATATTAAAAAAAGAAATAAAGAAAGCTCATTCCGATTAAAGTGGGATAATGAATTTGCAGTACAAGTTGCAAAAGACTATCCAAAAAGTTTTGTAAGAGCTTTAGAGTTTCATATTGGAGATGAGTACTATAAAAAATTAAGATATACAGAGTTCGACATTGGTGGATTTAAAGAACAGCTACAAGTAAAAATTAAATGGAAAGATGATAAACCAACTATTGTCATTAAAGAATTCTTTAGAGTTAAAGATGAGTCTCAAGGTTTTCCTAAAGTATTTAAGGAACTTAGTTCTTATTTGATAGCAGATTATCTTTTGAGTTCAGAAGATGAACTTTTAAGAAGAATTCAAATTACTGATTGGAAAAAAAGAATAGAAATAACGAAAGAAGTGAATGAAAATAATATTTATATATTATTGAATAGAGAGGAGAAAAAAGTTTATTTTGGTGAAACCAAACAATCATTATCTCAGAGATATCCACTCACACAAAAACATCATTCATTTGAAAATTGGAATGAATATTCTATCATTCAACTACCTCCTGAAACTTCTAATCATACTAGATTACTTATAGAACGTGTATTAATAGCAGTCGGATCAAAATTATTTCCAAATTTTATTGTAAAAGAAGCTCCTGTTTTAGATAGGGAAAATGGACTTGAATTGCAGAATAAGAAAAAATAAATAAAATATCCTAAAATGATATAATATAAACATATAAATACTAGGAAGGTAAAAGTGACAAATCATGTAGTAAATTATAATCAACTCATAAAAGATTGCTTTTGGGAATATAGTATGAGCAGTGATGATATTTTAGCTTTAGCAAAAAGTGATGATTTGAAAGAGCAAGAATTTCTTTTTGAAAAACTTCTTCTAAATAGTACACGACTTTTTAAAAGTATGGAAATTTTTGACAGAGAAAGTCTAAGTCACTTGATTAGCATGTATGCTGTACCAAAGTTTAATCACGACTTTATAGCACGTAGAAAAAACATGCTCGAATATTATTTCCTAGATAAGCCATTGACAGTAAATGAGTTAAAATGGACAGCATAGATTACAGAAAACTATATGCATTACAAGACAAAGTCCTGGATGTTGTTTTTACTGTGGAAGATGAATTTTATCTTACTGGAGGAACAGCACTCTCTAGGTTTTATCAAGAAAAAAGATATTCTGATGATTTAGATTTTTTTACAAACAGCTCTAGCAGATTTAACTATGCAGTAAAAAATATTATCAACGAGCTATCGAAATTTTTTGAGGTAGAATATGAACTAGAGTCCAGAGATTTTATTAGAGTAAAAATCAATAACTTACTTCAAGTTGATTTCGTGAATGATAGAGTGCCTAGGTATAAAGAACCTAGTATTTTAAAAAATGGGTATAAAATAGATACTATAGAAAATATATTGAGTAATAAAATTACAGCGGTGATTGGTAGAGATAACCCTAAAGATATTTTTGATATATATCTCATTTCTAAATTTTATACTATAGATTGGACTGAGATATTAGAATCTGCAGGAGAGAAATCAGTTTTTAACTTTGATGATTTGATTATTCGGTTAAAAAGCTTTCCTGCCTCACTTTTACAAAATATTAATGTGATAGATAAAGATTTTTTAGATAACTTTCAAGATGAGTTTGCAAAAATAATAGAAACAATACAAAAGGAAAACTAACATGGCAAAAGACCACTATTTCGACATAACCGCAAAGCTAGACATGATGGAGATGAAGAATGCTATCGTGATGGCAGAGAAAGAGGTAGCAACGCGTTTTGACTTTAAGGGTGTGAAGGCTGAGATAAATTTGAATGAACAGGCAAAGACACTCTCTTTGAGTTCTTCTACAGACTCTAAGATAGATGCACTTAAAGACATACTTATCTCTAAACTCATCAAACGTAACATCGCAGGGAAATCTCTCGAAGAGGTGAAGACTGAGGGTATAAGTGGCGGAAACACGAAAGTGATTTACCGCATCGTAGATACCATAGACAAAGATGAAGCCAAGCAGATAGTTAAAGCTATAAAAGCGATGAAAGTAAAAGTGACTCCTTCTATACAGGGTGATGAAGTACGTGTGTCAGGTAAGAAGATAGATGATTTACAGGCTGTGATGGCTGAGGTGAAGACGCTTGATTTGAAGGCACCGTTGGTGTTTGGGAATTTTAAATAATTTGTAGGGTGCGTTTGCTAACGTACCACATAATAAAACTTGCAATAACACTTTTACCGCAAGGGTTATAAAAGGTGCTGTGGCAACAGCACCCTACCAAGATTTATGATGAACAGTGCCCACCACCACAGCATCCGCCTGTGCTCTCTTGAGGTTTTGCTTCTACTCTTATGGTAAACGTGTCACCTGTCTCTTGGGTGTAAAACATATGCTTTTGACAGAATGTTTGGTTCATATGGCTCTCCATGAGTTTTGCTTCCATAAGCGCATCATCTTTACTTGCAAAGCTTTGATTATTTTGAAAGTCTGATTTTTTAAAGCACCCACACTCTTTTTCTACATTTATTGTAAACATTGTTATCCTTTAGGTATAATTTGTTCGATAATAACCAACTTATATTAAATAAACTTGATTTTAAGTGTAATTAGGATAAATTTAGTCTTATTAGGTTTCATAAGGGCAAAAAATGACAAAAAAAAATGATGCAGCAAAAGAACAATCACGTAGAGAGATAGAAAGTGTTTGTACCTATTGTGGTGTAGGGTGTGACATCACTGGTGTGGTAGAAAACAATAAAATAGTCAAGATGTATGCCCAAAAAGATGGTGTAGTATCTGAAGGAAACCTTTGTATCAAAGGGAAGTACGGCTATGACTTTGTGGACTCTAAAGACCGTATACGTGAGCCTCGTGTACGTAAAACTTTTTTAGATAAAAACCCACACATCAAAGATGCTTTTGCAGACAAGCTTGAACCCTTTAACGATGCGTTTTTGACGTGTGATGTGGATACTGCTACAAGCATCGCTACCATGAAGCTAGATGAAATTAAAAAGAAGTATGGTGGAGACAGTTTTTGTGCCATAGGAGGTGCTAGAACGTCATGTGAGGGAGCTTATGCCTTTCAGAAATTCTGTCGTGAAACGATGGACTCTCCACACGTAGACAACTGTGCAAGAGTTTGTCACTCTCCAAGCCTTAAGGGGATGCGTGCCACTATGGGTGAGGGTGCAGCGACCAACCCATACAATGACATCTATGAGACTGAGTTTATGGTGGTCATAGGTTCTAATACGATGGAAGCGCACCCTATCATCGCAAACCGTATCATCAACGTGGCAAAACAGAACAATAACCTAGCAGTCATAGATGTACGTGAGACAAAACTTGCGAAACTTGCAAAGCATAACTGTGTCATCCCTTTTGAATCTAACTTGCTTATGCTTAACATGATGGCGTATGTGATTATCGATGAAGAGTTGTATGACCAGAGTTTTATAGACAACCGTACCAAAGGCTTTGATGCTTTTAAAGAGAAAATACTTAATGACCCTTATGCCAACCCAGAGTTTTTCAAAAAAGTAGAAGGGTATGAGTACCTAGCGAAGATGATTCCTAACATCGCCAGAGAATATGCGGTGAAAAAATCTATGATTTTCTGGGGACTTGGGATTACGCAAAACCTAGATGGCTCTTATGCAGTGATGGCGATAACACATCTCGCACTAATGACAGGAAATGTAGGTAAAACAGGGGCAGGACTTATGCCTTTACGTGGACAGAATAACGTACAAGGTGCTTGTGATATGGGATGTTTACCATACTTTGCACCAGACTATCAAAAGCCAAAGGTTGAAGGACTCATGACCCCACAGCTGATGGATGGTATGTTAGAGGGGCGTATTAAAGCGTTAATCGCTATGGGCGAAGACATTACGCACATTCACCCCAACATAAACAAAATAGATAAAGCTATGGATGAACTGGAGTTCTGTATGGTACAGGACTTATTTATGGTAGATGTGACAAAGAAAGCAGATATCGTTATAGGGGTAAAATCTGCCTATGAAAAAACAGGTGTCTATGTCAACGCAATGCGTAGACTACATCTCTCCCAGCCCATCGTAGAGTCTGACTTGCCAGATGATTGGGAGGTACTTACTCAGATGGCAGAAAAATTAGGTGATGGTAAAAACTTCAACTTCAAAACCAGTGAAGATGTATGGAACGAGGTACGTGAAGTAGCGCCTATACGTTTCTCAGGTGCAAACTACTACAGACTAGCGCGTCACCGAAAGCGTGGTATGCAATGGCCTATTTATAATGAAGACACACCTATCTTGCATTTGTTGGACTTCCGTACTGAAGATGGTCTAGGTAAGTATGTGTATAAACAGTATGAACCACGCGGACAAGTGCAAGAGATACTTGGTGGTACATTCTTTAAAGATGGTTATGAGGGTTACTACCTTACCACTGGACGTACACTAGCACATTACAATAATGCTGCACAAACAAAGCAGACCAATAAACTTCTCAGTAAATATGATGAAGATTTGTTGTTGGCACCACTGGAAGATGAAGTGAAACTAGGCAACAAAGTCATACTCAAGTCAGAGTATGGAGAGAGTGAAGCCCTTACTGTGAAATTTACAAATAAAGTCAAATCGCGTACACTATTTTGTACCTTCCACCACGCAAAAAGCCGCCTCAACGCAGTCTTTGGAGACGAAGCCGATGAACTCATCTGGACAGCACGCTTTAAGTCCATTAAAGTAGACATCATCCCTGTTGGGGATGAAGTGGCTTGTGGGTAGAGGTTAAGAATCCAATTAAAAATAAAGTAGAGTAATTCTACACATTAACTCCACATAAAAGGGCGTATACTTCATTAATCTTTAAATTGAAAGGAAATAAAATGAAAGATTTTAGAAAAGTATTAGCTCTACTTGCAGTGGCAGGCTCAGTGGTATTAATGAGTGGCTGTTCCCCTATGAAAAGTATGATGGGTATCGTTTTTGGAACAGACGATGATATCGCTTATGGTAATCAATTATGGCAGAAGATGGAAGATAAAGGTTTTAATAGCGTGAACTCTTCAGTGCATGTGGGAACAGAACCCCATGGAAATATATTGGAGGTCATTGAAGGTAAAATTGACGGGAAAACAGTGATTGTTAAACGTAATTATAGAGGTGAAGGATTGACAGTTGAGCAAGTAAAAGCAGATCGTCAAAAATATCTAAAAGCCATTACCGTGATGGCAAAAAGAGAGAGTGGATATGACAGTGACAATCAGGATTGGTTTTGGGTAAAGTATAAACCAGATGGTACATATTTTAATAAAATGGGTATAATCCCAATGGTTGGGCGTGTAGCAAAAGGTAAATCAATTGGATGTATCGCGTGTCACGCAAAATCATCAAATTATCGATTTACACCTAAATCAATGATTAAAGAATTACATTAATAATCATTCTACTACTCCAAAATAAATGAGTATTCGAGGTAAAAATATGACAATATGACATATTTTTACCTTCTTCCCCTTTTTTGTGCCATACTACTTACATACTAAACCTAAGGTCACAAATTGTGACCTTAAAGATGGAGTAGCTATGCATGAATTAACAATACCCATACATCATAAAATCTATACACTTCGTGGTAAGCAGATAATGCTCGATGAAGATTTGGCAGAATTGTATGAAGTAGAGACAAGAAGATTAAATGAACAAGTAAAAAGAAATAGTGAAAGATTTCCAGATGATTTTATGTTTCAATTGACAAAAAATGAGTATGAAAACTTGAAGTCGCAATTTGCGATATCAAGTTTAGAAGAGCATGGGGGTAGAAGAAAAATGCCTTATGCTTTTACAGAAAATGGTGTCTATATGCTTTCAGCTGTACTCAAAAGCAAGGTTGCCATCGAGGTGAGTATAGAGATTATGCGTACCTTTACGAAACTTAGAGAGTTTACTTTGCACTATAATGCCTTAGCCAAACAACTCATAGAACTCGAACGCAAAAATGACAAGAAGTTTAAAGAGGTGTTTCATATTTTAGATACTTTGGTGAATGAGACAAAAAAGACAGATGAAAAAGTGATGGGGTTTATACGTGATGCGTGAACTTCCCAAACTTTTCGGAGACCAAAGTGAGACCCTTGCGACACAGTTTTTAGAACAAGAGGGTTTTGTGATTTTGGAGCGTAACTACTTTGCCAGAAAACTTGGCGAGATTGACATCATCGCTCAGCAAGAGGATGTGCTTCATTTTATAGAGGTTAAGAGTGGGAAGTCTGATACTTTTGACCCTGTGTATAATGTAACACCTGCGAAGCTTCGCAAAGTCATCAACTCTGCACAGTACTACTTAAAAGTCAAACAGTTAGATTTGGCTTTTAGTATAGATGCCTTGATAGTACGTGGTGATGAGGTGGAATTTATAGAGAATGTTACGCTATAATCTTATTAAATTATTTTAAGGTATTCCATGCAACTTACAGCTAAACAATTGGCACAATTTAACAAAGATGGTTTTATTGTTTTGCGTGATTTTTTAGATGCAAAAAGTTGTGATAATATCTTAAGAATGGCACAGATACACCTCGATGCCAAGATAGAACCCATAGAGACAGAGATAGGCTATGACAGTAGAGATAAAGAGTATCGTACTTCTGTGACGGATTATAATTCTCATGCAAAAGAAGAGCATATTATTGTGCGTAGATTACGTCAGGTGTATGACCGTGATGCTCTGTTTAAGGCATGGATGGAAAATATAAAAATTCGTCCTATTTTGCAACAAGTACTAGACGACCAAGTGGTCATAACTACGGCGCACCATAACTCCATTATGACGAAGATGCCTTTTTACAGTACGGCTACAGCTTGGCATCAAGACAGACGTTATTGGCGATACAGTGATGACAACTTGGTCAGTGTATGGTTGGCTCTGGATGATGAACATATGGAGAATGGGGTCTTAGAGTTTATTCCAGGTAGTCACACCATGAAGTTTTCCCCAGAGCAGTTTGATGATAAAGAGTATTTTTCAGAAATAAAAGAAGAGAATAAAAAAATCATAGCTACAAAAGTTTCGACTGATTTACACAAAGGGGATGTCGTGTTGTTTCACTCTCTTTTGCTGCATAGAGCCAATGAAAATAGTACAGATAAGCCTAAAATATCTTTTGTCTATACGGTTAAAGGGAAAAAAACAGATGCTATAGAAAATACACGCTCTTCCGAGTTTCCTGAAATAACATTAGAAAGACTTTAATTAAGAGTTATTTAGTCTGAATAATACACAGATACTACACAACTTTATGGATATTATAAAAAATATAAGTAACGACAATACTTTTATAATGAAATTACGCTATAATTTTTGAAATCACAACACAAAGGAATTAAATATGGCAAAATATGTAGAATTAACAAATGACAATTTTGATGCAACAATCGCTGAAGGCGTAACAATGGTAGACTTCTGGGCTCCATGGTGTGGACCTTGTAGAATGATTGCTCCAGTTATCGAAGAATTGGCTGAAGATTTTGACGGTAAAGCAACTATCTGTAAAGTAAACACAGATGAGCAACAAGATATCGCAGTTAAATATGGTATCAGATCTATCCCTGCTATTCTTTTCTTCAAAGATGGTGAAATGGTAGACCAAATGGTTGGTGCAGCTTCTAAAGATGCATTTGCTGAAAAAATCAACGCAATACTATAAGTTATGCGTTTAAAGAGGGATTTCCCCTCTTTGCTACACCTCTTTTACACTAACTCTCAATATACTCAAAAAATAAATTATTAACCAAGTTAGGCTTATACAAGAAGTCTAGTGTATAATTTGGTTAATTATTTACATTTCTCTTTTAAGGATTTAAAATGTTAGATTGTGCGATTATCGGTGGTGGACCAGCGGGCTTAACAGCAGGGCTTTATGCAACACGTGGTGGACTGCAAAATGTTACCATGTTTGAGATGGGTATGCCTGGGGGGCAGATTACACAGAGTTCTGAGATAGAGAACTATCCAGGGTTTTTTGAACACGACAAAACAGGTATGGACTTTATGGATACTTGGCAAAAACAGTGTTTCCACTTTGGTCTAAAGCACGAGATGAAAAAAGTGGAAAATGTAGCCAAGACGGGTGAACATTTTACTGTGACACTTGAAGGTGGAGATACAGTAGAAGCGATGACAGTCATCGTCTGTACCGGTTCTACACCAAAACGCGCAGGCTTTAACGGTGAAGATACATTTTTTGGAAAAGGTGTCAGCACTTGTGCAACTTGTGATGGATTCTTTTATAAAGACAAACCAGTCACTGTACTAGGTGGTGGGGATACTGCACTTGAAGAAGCATTTTTCCTTTCAAATATCTGTTCAGATGTGTATGTGGTACACAGACGTGATGAGTTTAGAGCAGCCCCTCCGACGCTAGATAGAGTGATGAGAAAAGAGAATATACATCTAGTCACAGACTCTGTGATAGAAGAGGCGTATGGTGATGCTATGGGACTTCAAGGTGTGAAGATAAAAAATACAAAAACAGATGCGATTACAGACATGGCAAACACTGGACTTTTTGTATTTGTCGGACATAATGTGCGTAATGAAGTGCTCAAAGATGAAAATGGCGCGTTCATCTGCAAGATGAATGACTGGGGGCAAATGATTGTTGATCTTTCCATGAAAACATCTGTACCTGGGCTTTTTGCAGCCGGTGACATACGTATAGAAGCACCAAAACAGGTGGTATCGGCTGCTGGAGATGGCTCCATCGCAGCACTACAAGTAATTTCATATATTCAGGAGCAACAATAATGGCTAAAGTCGGAATAGTCGGTAGTACAGGTAGGGTGGGTAATCTTCTTATAGATGCTTTGTTACATGATGATGTCTTGCCTTTAAGTGCAGTACATGTATTTGATGAGATAAAAAGAGATTTACCGAGTGATGTACTTGTGACAAATAGTATGAAAGTACTTTTGGAAAACTGTGACATCGTTATAGACTTTTCAGCCCCCGCAGCAACACAAGCACTGTGTGAAGCCACACTTGAAAACCCAACACCTTTGGTGATAGCAACCACAGGGTTTACTGAACATCAGCAAAACCTCATGGCAGAGGCATCAAAAAAGATGCCAGTGCTTTATGCATCAAATATGTCTGCAGGGATTGCACTGCTTAAACAACTGGTTGAAAAAGTATCTGCAACTTTAGAGGACTTTGACATCGAAATTGTGGAGCAGCACCATAAGCATAAAGTAGATGCACCAAGTGGTACAGCACTTACTTTAGGTGAATTTGCCGCTAAAGGAAGAGGACTGGATTTAGATAAAGTACGAGTATCTGGCAGAGATGGTCAGATAGGTGCTAGAACCAAAGATGAGATAGCTGTAATGGCATTACGTGGTGGTGACATCGTGGGACGTCATACAGTTGGGTTTTACAATGATGGTGAGTTTTTAGAGCTTAACCATACCGCTACAAGTAGAGAGACATTCTCTAAAGGTGCTATAAGAGCAGCAAAATGGTTAGTCAACCAAGAGAGTGGACTTTACTCTATCAATGACTGTTTAGGAATATAATATGTGTGCAATCGTCGGAGTTTATGGAGCAAAAAAAGCTTCAACAGTAGCGTATTATTCGCTTTTCTCTATGCAACATCGTGGGCAAGAGGCTACTGGTATCTCTGTAGCAAACGGTGAGAAGATTAAGCTTTATAAAAAAAGAGGAATGGTTGCAGATGTATTTTCTCAAACTACACTCGACAGTTTAGATGGTGGATGTGCGGTGGGGCACAACCGTTACTCCACAGCAGGGAGTGAATCTGCAGGTGATGCTCAACCCGTATTTGCCAAATACAAACTGGGTGAAATTTCTGTAGTACATAATGGTAACCTTGTGAATAAACTAGAAGTACGTAATGAACTCATAGGCAAAGGGGCTATTTTTCAGACAGATATGGATACGGAAAATATTATCCATCTGATTGCCAAATCGCAAAAAGACTCTTTGGAAGATCGCATTAAAGATATGCTAACCAAGATAGAAGGGGCATACTGTCTAGCGATTCAGAGTCGTTCTAAAATGTTTGTCATACGTGACCGTTTTGGTATTCGTCCTCTCAGCCTTGGTAAGTTAAAAGATGGTGGATACATCGTAGCTTCGGAGACTTGTGCTTTTGACCTTGTAGGTGCAGAGTTTGTACGTGATGTGAAACCAGGTGAAATGCTTATTTTTGAAGAAGGCAAAGAACCATCATCACAAATGATATTTGAACCAGACTATCATCCCTGTGCATTTGAATATATCTATTTTGCTCGACCAGACTCTATCATCGATGGTAAAAATGTCTATGAAATGCGTTTGGAAATGGGTAAAAAGTTGGCAAAAGAGGTTCCTTGTAACGTTGACCTTGTGCTACCTGTGCCAGACTCTGGTGTGGCAGCAGCTAAAGGCTATGCTGATGGGCTTGGTGTACCTTTTGAGATGGGTATCGTACGTAATCATTATGTGGGGCGTACCTTCATTGAGCCAACCCAAGAGATACGTGATTTAAAAGTGAAACTAAAGCTTTCTCCTGTAAAGCATCTTATTAAAGGTAAAAGAGTTGCTATTATTGATGACTCTCTTGTACGTGGTACAACATCAAAGCAGATAGTACGTATGCTTAAAGAGGCAGGAGCAAAAGAGGTACATATGCGTATCGCTGCACCTGAGATAAAGTTTCCTTGTCGTTACGGGATAGATACACCAACAAAAGATGAGCTCATCTCTACGAAATTTACACCAGAAGAGATAGCTGCTAATATGGGTGCAGATTCACTTGGATTTTTATCGATAGAAGGACTTAAAGCGTCTTTGGGTGAGGATAGACAGTATTCATTGGTAAGTTTTGATGGAAAGTATTTCGCTGGTGGAAATGCAGACACTCCAGGTTGTGCTGGAGGGTGTTAAATCAGGTTGTGTGTTTACCAATCGGTAAACACATAGTATAAATGTTATTTTTTAGTACGACTCTCTTTTTCTGTAATCCCAGACATTCCAAATCTTCTTGCTAACTCTTGTTTGACTCTATCTGGTGAGATATCTCTGTACCCTAAACCTACTAGTGTATGGTAGAGAAGGTCAGCAGATTCGTAGATGACTTGTTCATCACTCTCCTCATCTATAGCGACACAGACTTCCTCTGCCTCTTCACGAATTTTACTTAGCATGAGTGCTTTGTCATCTAAGAGTTTTTTCGTCCATGATTTTTGTTCCGTTGGTGCATTTTTGCGTTCAAGTATGGTATGATAAAGAGTATCAACCACACCATAGATAGCATCGGTATCTACCTCTTTGTCAAGGATGATTTTATCTTGTATGACAGAGGTAAAGAAACAGCTTTTACGTCCTGTATGACAGGCAACACCATTTTGTTTGATTTTGAGTATGACCGTGTCGGCATCGCAGTCAAGCAGTACATCTTTCACTTCTTGGGTATGATTAGAGCTTTCACCTTTTTTCCAGATACGTTGTTTGCTACGGCTGAAGTAGTGTGCATACCCAGTTTCCAATGTGAGAGTGTAAGCCTCTTTATTCATGTAGGCAAGCATAAGTATTTCATTGGTTTCATTGTCTTGTGCAATGGCAGGGATGAGGGGATTTTTGTTCCAGTCGATGTTCATGATGGTTTCTCCATGTGTAGGGTGTTGTGCCCTCACAACACCGTTAAATTATTGAGGTTAGAGTTGGTGTTGTCAGGGACAACACCCTACGGGACTACTGTTGTCCCATTAAACGTTGTTGTTTACCTTTGGCATCTACCCAAATGTTAGGTACCGCACCACCAGGTGTTAGGAATATTTGTGCGTCTTTGTTGACTTTAAGGGCTTCATTGAACTTACCTTGTGTCTTAATCTGTTCTAGTTGCAGAAGTTGCTCTGTGAGTGAGTTAGAGATAAGCTTATTTGCTTTTGCTTGAGATTCGGCTTCGATACGAATCTTGTCTGCCTCACCTTGTGCCTCAATACGGTTTTTTTGTGCTACACCTTTTGCTACTTCAGCGGCTCTAAGTGCTTGCTCTATGGCTTTTGCTTTTTCTTGTACGGCAATGGTTACATCTTGTTTTGCAATTTGTACTTTTTCAATTTGGTCTTTAATTTTTGGCGGTAGGTTAATGGTTCTCAGTTCTACAGACTCAAGTACAACAGGTTTGTTGGGAAGTGAATCAACACTCTCTTTAACTTTGACTTCAATTGCAGCTGCAATTTGGTTACGCATTTCTGGGAGTTGTTCTGCTGTGTATTGGCCTACAACATCACGTACTACTTCTCTTACTTTAGAGTTAATGATTTTCTCTTCCCAGCTTGAACCCCATTTTTCTATGGTTGCTGGTGCTGACTCAGGTTTCAGTCTATACTGCACAGCGATGTCGATATTTACGGTAAGACCTCTTTTATCTAGTACTGTAATGGCAGGGTTTCTACGTAATCCACCTTCAAAACCTCTGTAGTTATCACCTAAAGCACCTGTATTTATGTTAGAGTAAGTAATGAGTCTGATACGTGTGTTTACAGGGATAATTTTTTGAAGTACAGGGATGAAAAAGTGAAGCCCAGCCTTAAGTGGTTTCTCTTCAAATTTACCAGTGTTGATTTTAATCCCTACTTCCCCAGAGTTAATGATGGTAAAAGGTTTAAATGCAATAAGTGCAAAAACTATCACCACAAGGATGATAATAAATGGTGCACCTTTGCCCATGTTACCAAGAGGGTTATTAAAATCATTCCCTCCACCGTTGTTATTTGAATTATTATTCATATTGTTGCTTGTTTTTTTCTTTTTAAAATAGTCGTTCATATCTGCGGGCATTAAAGTTCCTTAGTTGATATAGGTTAAGTGTTGGATGTAGTCAGGGTTTTTACCTGCCACGACATCAAAATAAGCTGTCTGTAGTCTCTCAGTGATAGGTCCACGTGAGCCTGCACCTATAACCCTTGCATCTATCTCACGTACAGGGGTTACTTCTGCGGCAGTACCAGTCAAGAAACACTCATCTGCGATGTATGTTTCTTCACGTGAGATACGTTTTCTAATGACTTCTATGCCCATGTCTCCAGCCAAATCTATAACGGTTTGTTGCGTGATGGACTCTAGTGTATTGTCCGATGGTGGAGAGATGAGTTTACCGTCTCTTACCATGAAGAAACATGCGCCACTTGCTTCAGCGATGTAGCCTTGGTCATCACGTAAAAGTGCTTCGTCATACCCAGCTTCCACTGCTTCATATTTAGCCATTTGTGAGTTAAGGTAGTTTGCTACAGCTTTGGCTTTACCCATGCCTGAAGTGTTTGGGGTACGTGTCATAGAAGAAATTTTAAGACGGATACCTTTTTTAAGACCCTCTTCACCAAGATACGCTCCCCATTCCCATGCAGAAATAGAAACTTGTACAGGACACTCTTTATGGTAGAGACCCATCACACCATAGCCAAGATATACAAGTGGTCTGATGTATGCACCATTAAAGAGTTCATTTTCCTGAAGTAGTTTGACTTGTGCAGCGTTAAGTTCTTCTATGGTGTAAGGTACATCCATCAGTGTCATTTTAGATGAGTTGAGTAGTCTTTGTGTGTGCTCAGGTAGTTTAAAAATGGCACATCTTCCATCTACTGTTTTGTAGGCTTTGGTGCCTTCTATGGCACCATTACCATAATGTAGCGTGTGTGTAAGAACGTGTACTTTCGCATCGTCCCAAGGTGTAAGTTCACCATCCATCCAAATATATTTTACTTTATCCATGTGTTATACTCCGAGCTAAGCTATAAGCTTAGCAAATTTAATGGATTATTTTATCTAAAAAGTTGTTAAGGGAAGCTCTAAGATAGGTGATACCCACAACATCTCTAGCTTTTGTCTAGGCTAGGCACTCTTTTGAAACCCTAGCCGTAGCTAAGGTGAAAAAGAGTAACAACGCATAGGCGAAAGCTAGTGCTGCCCGAAGGGTGGGCTTTGCAAACGCAATCTTGCACAAGATATTTACTTCGTCTTAGCTATGGCTAGGACTCATAAATCTCTTGCACAACCTTACATTTGCGTGGGTATCACCTATCTTAGAGATTCCCTTGAATAGTTGGTTATGCGAAACGTAAGAAGAGACCAATGAGAAGTGAAAGTAAGATAGTCACTGAGACAACCATGATATTGCGCCATTTGTTTGAAAGTGGCATAAACTTTTCTATGCCCTCTACAATTTTCATGGCAGGGAATGCCATAAATACAAGCATAACAATGGCAAAAACAAGGGTGAGTACTAGGTTAAGCAATTTTAATGTACCGCATAATAGCTATGAATAAAGGTGAGTTCTTTGTCTGTCTGAAGAGGGATACTTGCCTGTGTCGACCCATTGTTGTCATGTATGATGAGTGTATTGTTCTCAACATTTAAATGTTGTTTTCCCCATGTACGTTCGAGTCTTTCAAACTCTTTGAAAACGGTCATATTGGTTGGCTTTTCTTCAAACTTTTTATCTTCTTTACTTTTAATGGTAAGCCCACCTAGACGTTTATCAAGATAGTAAGGACTATACTTTTGCACCGCTTTATAGATACGTTCATTTTTCGCAGTAGGCTTACTTGAGATAAATGCCAAAATAGCCAAACCAAAAAAAGCGGCAAAGAGTGCGAAGGGAAGATATTTTCTTAGAGATTGCATAGTATAACCTTATATTTTCAAGTAGTATAGAATTTTTTAACCTATAAACACTTGATGAATATCAACAGCTAAACCCAAATATCTATGGTATGATTTGTCATTAACACAAAAATCTTGCTAAAAGGTGGAAACATGTATAACTTTTTTTATTTGGAAGGTGCCTATCTTATATTAGGTGCTTTTGCACTGCTTATTACACTGTTTGTAACGACTAGACCTTTTATGTCTAAAGGTGCTGTGAAAAAAGGCTTATTTTGGGTCTCTTCCGTCATTGCCGTGATGGTTGCTGCACATTATACGATCACTAGCAATCGTATGACCGAAGTTGCTTCTGCATTTGACCAAGATAAGATAATTATTTGTGAAAGTAGAGCAACACGAAAAGTCGCACAAACTGTTTTGATCCAAAAATCCAACGAATGGTTGCTCAAAGATAATAACTTTATTTCTCCTAATTTTAGCAGACCTTTTTTTATCGCAAGATGTATTGTAAAATAATGCATCTTTGCCAACTATCTCAATTGTAACTTTTGTTATACATTATTTCTCCTTTCCTTGATACAAATCAAGCTATCTACTTCCCAAACAAGCGATAATACTCTTATGCCCTAGGAGTCCTTATGGATATTCTTTTGCAAATAGACATTTAACAGGAGCCAAAATGGATACGTTGATAGTAAGACCAGAGATAGCGTTAGATCAATTCTTACCTATCTTTGTCGAATCAACATTAGTACTGGTATTTGGAGTGGGATATGCAGCAGTTATTACACTCTCCAAAATGGGTTATTTTTCCAAAAAATGGATGACTGTTGGATATCTATTTTGGGTATTACAAACATACTTCTTGTATGACTTTGCTGTGCTTATCCAGAGTAACCACTTTACGATGAAAGTCCTCATGGTTACGATGGTAATCTATCTTTTTGTGCCACATCTTTACTTTCATTTAGTAGATGAGGCAGAACGAAGATATGGTGATAGTGATGATATGATAGAAGATATAAAATGCGACCAGTCGTATGAGCCAACTGCTGAAGTTATCGAAGAGTATACCTTCAGGTGTGACTCAGCGTCAGCGTAGTTTTTTGGGCTTTGCTCAAAAAACGTCAATAAATAATAAATAGGAGGGAATACACATGGCAAATAAAAATGTTTCAGTTTGGTCGAGCATTTCGTTTTGGCGTCGTTCTGCGGCTTGGGTAACTGGGTTTGCAGCTATATTGCTAGTTTGGCTTACATTTGATTCTGTAGGGCAGATTAGTATGGGAACAGATGCTGATTTACAAAAGGCAGTGGCTGAAAAAAAAGAGACAAGAAGAGTCCCCGCACCTACGGTCATCAATTATAAAATTGGTTATGCAATGGATGCAAAAAGAGGACATGAGGTGCCAACAATTGGTGAAAAAGAACTATTTTTTGGAAAAGAGTGGAGTGAAAAAGATGCAGCTGCATTGCTGCATCTCGGTAAACTGACTTCTCAGGCAAAGAACTGTATGGATTGTCATACGCTTTTAGGTAATGGTGCATATTATGCGCCAGATCTTACCAAGGCATGGCTGGATCCTAATTGGGAAAAGTTTATGTACTTTGGGCAGAAAACAAAAGAAGAGGGTATAGCTTACTTTTTGCAACATCCAGCTAAGAGTGGTGTTCATACACGAAAAATGCCAAATCTTGGTATCACAGCAGAAGAAGCAAAGGGATTGGTAGCATTTCTCAAACATATGAGTAGCATTGATACCAATGGTTTCCCTAGAAACTTCTCAAAAACTGTGAATCAATTCAAAACAGGAGGCTCAAATGCTCACTAGTATTAAAACAAATCACTTTGAAGGTAATAAGTCAAAAGAACTGGGGATGATGTATTTTAGAGTAGCGATGATACTCTTTGGTGCACAACTACTTTTCGGACTTGTGGCAGCGTTTCAGTTTATTTTTCCAGGTTTCTTATTTGAAGTACTTGATTTCTCTGTAGCGAGAATGGTACACATCAATGCCTTGGTTGTGTGGATGCTCTATGCCATGATAGGTTCAGTGTATTTTTTAATGCCAGATGAAACTGGGGTTGAAACAGTAAACATTGGACTTGGAAAACTCGCGTTTTGGGTACTGACCGCAGCAGTAACTGTGGTGGTACTTGTGTTTATTCTTGTGCAAGTAGGTCCAGGTACAGAGTCATCAATCTGGCTTATCAACGAAGGTAGAGAGTATCTTGAAGCACCACGTTGGGCAGATATCGGCATTGTAGTTGTAGTATTGACATTTTATTGGAATGTTTTTGCTACGTTTATGAAAGCCAAAGTCAAAACAGGTGTGATGCAGGTACTTGTGGCTGACCTTATGGCACTTGCGGGTCTTTACCTTGCAGGTATGTTCTTTACAGACAATATCTCCATGGATCAGTACTGGTGGTGGTGGGTAATACACCTTTGGGTTGAAGCAACATGGGAAGTATTTGTGGGTGCATTAGCAGCGTATGCACTGATTAAAATTATTGGTGCTAAACGTGAAATCGTTGAAATGTGGTTGTGGATTGAAGTATTGATGCTTTTTGGATCAGGTATTTTAGGTCTAGGTCACCACTATTTCTGGATTGGAACACCTGAGTATTGGTGGGAAATTGGGGCACTGTTCTCTGCACTAGAACCAGTACCATTGGTAGCAATGTTTGTTCACGTACTCTATGACTGGGGTAAAGAGCAAGGTGCTGCACATGCAAGAGGTGAAACAGGATCTATTATGAAAAATGGTCCAGCGATGTCTTGGATAGTATTGAATGCCTTTGGTAACTTCTTGGGTGCAGGTATATGGGGATTCTTCCATACGCTACCTCAAGTGAATATCTATACGCATGGTACACAGTTTACAGCGGCACATGGTCACTTGGCATTCTTTGGAGCGTATGCAACTATCTTGGTAGGAATGATGTATATGGGTATTCAAAATGCCTATGGTATCAAGATTATGAAAGCAACATTCAAGTCTAAAATGGGTGTCTTCCTTATTGCCTTTGGTGTGATGGGAATGACGATTGCCTTGACGATTGCAGGATATGAACAAGTACTCATCGAAAGGGCAGAACTTGGTGCAGGATGGAATGCGTTCTTTACTGCACAAAATATGCCTTGGTACGTTCAAGCGCAACTTTGGAGAGCCATTATGGGTGTGGTAACCTTTGTAGGGTTTATCTATCTTGTCTGGGATATGCTGACCATTGGTAAAGCACAGGCTGGACAAACAGAGAATTAAGAAAACGCAGTACTACTGCATATAAGAGGAGAGGCATGGTCCTCTCTTTATTTACATAAGGAGTAAATATGTTATTTGAATCATTTACAGATGTTGTTCCAAGTTTTTTTGGATGGCTCAATCAAGGGCCAATGACATTGACAATATTTTTACATACATTGGTTATCTTACCGATGTTTTGGATTTATCAAAGTGAAAAAAAGAAATTAAATAGCAAGTGATATAGCGCATCTTAAAGAGAGAAAAGAGTACCATTTAATGATACATCTCTTAAAGGATGCCAAATAGATGAATATTATGATTGCAGGGGCAGGGACTGTCGGTTACAGTCTTGCCCAAACACTCTCGTATACCCATAATGTCATGGTGATAGATAAAGATATCAACAAGCTCAACAAGCTAGATGAAGATATCGACATCTTAACATTACATGGAGATATAGAAAATCCAAAAAATTACCAATCTTTGACATTAGACAGTCTTGACCTTTTTATCGCAGTGACAGATTCGGATGAAGCAAATTTACTCTCTACACTCATCATAGAAGATGCAGTTGAAGTGAAAAAAAAGATTATACGACTTAAAAATGAGGGGTTTTTAACCAGTCATATTTTAGAAAAACTCTCCATTGACTACGCAGTATTTCCCGACATTACAACAGCCAACAAGGTCAAGGCACTTCTGGCATTTCCCAAAGCAAATAACGTTAAATCTTTTCACCAAACCAAACATAAATTGATTTCGATTCGTGTGCAATACGAAGAGGATAGCGTTTATACTGTAGATATGCTCAATAATGATGAGGTATCTATCGTAGGGGTAGAACGTGAAAAGTCATTTTTTATGCCTGAGTCACATACTGAAGTGTTAAATGATGATTTAGTATATCTCTTTGGTACGCCTGAAGCGATAGAAGCACTTTCGTTAAAGTTAGATAAAAAGATGCCTACCAAGATAAAAAAGATTGTGATATTTGGTGCCAATACGCTCGCACAAAAGATTGCTAAAGTGTTATTGGATAAAAAATTAGAAATCAAAATGATTGAGAAAAATATAGACTACTGTAAAGAGGCTTCAGCATTTCTACAAGGTAAAGTAACCATCATTAATTCTTCTCATGAAGACCATCACCTTTTTGAAGATGAGGGGCTTAAAAATGCAGATATGGTCATTGCCGCAGCACAAAATGATGAAAAAAATATAGTGAAGTGCATCGAAGCAAAAGAACATGGCATACAAAAAGTTGTCGCAGTAAACAATGACAAAGACTATTACAACCTCATGCATAAGATGGGGGTCGTTGTTGTGAGAGGGAGTAAAGCAGGGGCACATTATGCCATTTTAGAAAAGATATCATCGAGTTCTATTATCACACAAAGACATTTTTGTGGAGGGAGAGGGTTGTTGTTTATCCGTAAAATATATGCGAACTCTATGTTGATAGGAAAAACACCTCATAAAATCAGTGCAGACATTGCGACAGTGCTTGTGTTGAGAGAAGAAAAAAATTATACACTCGATACCATTGAAAGTTTTATGCAGGGAGACAGCATTGTGACTTTTGGTATGTGTGAAAATAAAGAAGAGATAGAACAGTGGATATATACGCTTTAAAAAATATTTTTAAATTTGTCTCCACGATTGGTATGGCATTGAGTCTATTTTTTACAACAGTACTCATGGTAGGTTTGATATATGATGAAAATATGAAGCTTTTTTTCTACTTTGATACAGGCTTGTTTATTTTAAATCTTTTGGTATTTTTGTCGCTAAAAAAACATAAGATGAAACTCAGCATTAAGGGTGGTATTCTTTCTGTCAATCTTATTTGGTTACTTTTAGGTGTGGCAGGTACCATACCACTTATGCTCTACACAGAAGCCAACTTTGCTGATGCTTTTTTTGAATCAGTCAGTGGGTTTACTACCACAGGTGCAACCATCTTTTCTGATATAGAATCTTTACCAAAGTCCATACTCTATCTACGAAGCCTGATGCATTGGCTGGGCGGTATGGGGATTATTGTCTTAGGAGTAGGGTTGTTCTCACTCATTAACCCAAGTGGGTCTATGACCCTGTTTAAAGCAGAATCCACTGGGATTAAAATGGAAAAGATGACCCCTAAAGTGAAAGATACTGCCATGAGACTGTGGGGCATTTATATACTCTTTACCCTTGTGGATGCAGTGGCGCTTAAAGTAGCAGGTATGAGTTTTTTTGATGCGATTAACCATGCCTTCTCCACCATATCTACAGGAGGATTTTCTACGAAAAATGCCTCTTTGGGTTACTATCATTCTAGTCTCATTGTCTGGATAACTACATTTTTTATGATACTTTCAGGTATCAACTTTCTTGCACACCTAAAACTTTTTTCTTCTGGTAGGTTTGATGGATACAAACGAGAAGAAGTGCTTTGGTATTTGGGTATTTTTATCATACTCTCTTTGCTACTTGGCAGTGCAGATATTGTCATAGACAAAGATAACCAATTTCATGCCTTTACCCACGCTTTCTTTACGATAGCCTCAGTACTTACCACCACAGGTTTTGCCACACTCGATTATGCTCAGTGGGGGCATGTAGCTATTACGGTGATTTTTATAGCGATGCTTATAGGGGGGAATGCAGGTTCAACTGCAGGTGGGGTGAAAGTCATACGTTACATTGTTTTGTTTAAAAATATCACTTTACAGTTTAAAAAGATACTCCACCCCAATGCGATTGTGGGGGTATTTATAGATGGACAAAGAACAAGCTCTCAAACTATTAGCTCCACCACAGGGTTTATCGTGCTTTTTGTCATGACCAATATGTTGATTACACTCTACCTTTTTGCCAGAGGGTTTGATGCTATGACGGCTGTCTCTACTGCGGTGGCAACGGTGGGAAATATAGGTCCGGGATTTTCTCTCACTGGTCCTTCTGAGAATTATGCATTTTTTAGCGATGCAGATAAAATGGTACTCTCTATGGCGATGATTATAGGAAGGCTTGAATTTTATACGGTATTTTTACTCTTTAGCCGTGATTTTTGGAAAAAGTTTTGATTGACGTATATCATATGTTTTTATATCATCATTATTAGAGGTATAATAAAGAGTGAGAATACTTTGTAAGACTATGTTATAATTTCTTGATTTATATCAAGGATATCGTATATGTATTGTATTAAAGATTTACCACTTTTCTCAGGCTTAAATGACCAGCAGTTGACGCGACTACAGTCAGAACTCCACATTCACCAGTATGACAAAGAGAGTATTGTCTTTTATGAAGGCGATGAGAGTGAGTACCTTTACATCTTACTCGATGGCTCCGTAAGACTCTATAAAACAGCGCCCAAGGGCAACCAAATACATATGCATAACTTTCAAGCTCCCGAAGCCATAGCACTTTTTGTGGCATTTGAAAATATACCTTTTCCTGCAACCTGCGAACTCTTAACTGATGGACACATAGGCTTACTCCCTCTTAATAAATTTCGTGATTGTCTGAATGATATACAGTTTTCGTCTTCTTTGGTAAAAGCACTCTCTAAACGTATGAAACTTTTGGCTACACTGCTGCATAAAGAAACCATCTACTCTACAGAAGCAAAGATAGCAGACATCCTCTATACTAACCCCAGTATCTTTGAACGTCTTAAAAATAATGAAATAGCCTACATGCTAAACATGACACCCGAAACACTCTCGCGCATCTTGACTAAGTTTAAAAAAGAAGAAGTGATTAAGATAGATGAACATGTAGTGACTATCTTGGATGAAGAAGCCTTACGATATGTCATTGAAACCAATACCATGCAAAAGTAACATCAATTCTATTGAACATATTGTCGCTATAAATAAACAATTTTCTTCGTCAATTATTTCTATTTTTTCATAAATATATTTAAATAATTAAAATCATATATTTTTTTGATATATATCAATGAATCCTATTTTTGATAGTGTTATGCTGATAATGTATATGATTTCCAATAGTTAAGGAGGAAAAATGTCATTCACTCAATCTAAAGTTTTCAAAAAAGCACTCTTACTCTCAGTGGTAAGTTCACAAATAATTTTTGCAGGAGGAGAGATTAACCCCGTGGAAGAGACGGCACTTGCCCCTATAACAGAGTCATTTTCTTTTCTTTCAAATGTGCAGGCACATGGAGAGTTGCGTCCTCGTTATGAGTATGTCAATACAAATAATGCAACAGGTAATGCAAGTGCCTTTACCAATAGACTTATGTTGGGGGTCAGTGCAGATTTATTGAATGTAAATGGTTTATCTGTCTATTTGGAAGCCATTAATGTAGCTGGTTCTGGTAATTATTGGGATTTATCTGCCAGTGATTCTGATAGAGGTGTCTACAATGTAGTGGCAGACCCTTCTCAAACACGTATTACTCAAGCCTATGTCGATTATGCTTTTTCGGACTCTTTACTGAGAGCAGGACGCCAAGGGGTGAACCTGGACAATCAACGTTTCATTGGTACGGTAAACTGGAGACAAATGCCTCAGACCTATGATGCAGTAGCATTTTCAAACCACTCCATCGAGGGGCTTTCTCTTATGGCAGCGTATGTATGGCATGTGAATACCATTTTTACGAATGACTCAGTACTTCCTAATGGCACACCTAAATCTTCAGGCTTTGATACAGGAACAGTTTTACTCCATGCAACATATAAAATAAATGATGCCTTTGCGCTTACTGCATATGATTACATGATAGAGGATGTACATGATACGTATGGTATCGCAGCGACTGGTAAGTTTGCATTGGGTGGAGGTACAGGGTTGTCTTATCGTGCAGAGTATGCAAAACAGACTGACCCAACATTTAATAAACTAACCACTAATAAGACAGCAGATGCTGAGTATTATAACATTGAAGCTACGCTTAATATGAGTGGTTTTTTAGCAGGTGTAAGATATGAAGTTTTAGGTGCTGGGAATGGTGGTAATGCTGCCTTTAGTACACCTCTTGCGACACTCCATGGGCAAAATGGTTGGGCTGACATGTTCTTAGGGACACCAACTAACGGTCTTGTAGATGTGAATGGTATGATAGGGTACAAAGCAAAAGGTTTTGGTGTAGCTAAAATAGTCTACCATGATTTCTCTAGTGACAGAGGAAGTATAAATTATGGTACAGAGATAGATGTACTTTATAAAAATAAAATTTCAGCAGTGAAAGGGCTTTCTGGACTCCTAAAAGCGTCATTTTATAATGCAGATACTTTTAAAGTAGACACTACAAAATATTGGGTAATGCTTGATTACAAATTTTAATATTCATAACGCATAGTTTTCTATGCGTTAGTGACTTCAATATATTAGACTTCTCACTTCCTTGAGTTTTGCAAGAAGTCTATTCTCCCCTTTCCTTTCTTTTTCATCAAATTTATTTATTGACTTTTGACTGTTAAATAGAATTATTTATCCACCAAAATACTTTGATTATTCATCAGCGTGATTGTATACATGCATAATTGATATACATCAATTATAGTATAGGATTATCGTGATATTCTTAAAATGTATATTAATTTTAATAAGGAGGAACAATGTCATTAAATAGACGTGATTTTTTGAAAAATTCAGCAGCAGTGGCAGCAGCAGGTGCGGTAGGTATTACTGTCCCACAAGAAGCTGAGGCAGCAGCAAAACAAGCTGAATCTAAATGGAGATGGGACAAGGCGGCTTGTCGTTTCTGTGGTACTGGTTGTGGGATTATGCTTGCGACGAAGAATGGTAGAATCGTTGCAGTAAAAGGTGATCCTGCAGCTCCAGTAAATAGAGGACTGAATTGTATTAAGGGTTACTTTAATGCGAAGATTATGTATGGGGCAGACAGACTTAAAACACCACTGCTTCGTATGAATGATAAAGGTGAATTCGATAAAAAAGGTAAGTTTAAAGCAGTAAGCTGGAAACGTGCCTTTGATGAGATGGAACTTAACATTAGAAAAGCACTGAAGGCGTCTGGTCCTGAAGGTGTGGGTATTTTTGCTTCTGGACAGTACACTCTTATGGAAGGGTACGCTGCACAGAAAATGATGAAAGCAGGTTTCCGTTCTAATGCTATCGACCCCAATGCAAGACACTGTATGGCATCTGCGGTTGTTGGTTTCTATCAAACCTTTGGTATTGATGAGCCATCAGGATGTTATGATGATATTGAATTGACAGATACGATTATCTCATGGGGTTCAAACATGGCAGAGATGCACCCTATTTTATGGTCAAGGGTCACAGATAGAAAACTCTCTAACCCAGACAAAGTAAAAGTAGTCAATATCACAACATATCGAACCAGAAGTTCAGATTTGGCAGATATGGAGATTATCTTTACCCCAAATACTGACTTGGTATTGTGGAATTATATTGCACGTGAAATCGTTATGAGAGATGATAAAGAAAAAATTATCGATTGGGATTTTGTGAAAGAGCATATGGTCTTTGCAACAGGTCCTGCGAACATTGGGTATGGTATGAGACGTGCAGGTGAAAAATCTATCACACCAGTCAATGCAGATGGTTCAGCTGGTAAGTATTCTGCACTTGAGATGCAAACGATTAACAAAGAGATGTCTAAAGTACTTTCTGAAGATGAAGGAACAGCATTGGCTCCGTATGGTTACAAAGCTGGTGAGACTATGAAAAATACAGCAGGTACGCTCAATCACTGGGAAATCTCTTTTGAAGAGTATAAAAAGTCTTTAGAGCCATATACACTTGAGTATACTGCTAGGGTAACCAAAGGTGATAAAAATGAGGACATCGAAGCATTTAAGAAAAAACTTCAAAAACTGGCGGATCTCTACATAGAGAAAAACAGAAAAGTGGTAAGTTTTTGGACGATGGGTATGAATCAACATACACGTGGTACATGGGTTAACACACTTTCATACAATGTACACTTTATGTTGAATAAGCAAGCTAAACCAGGTTCTGGGGCATTCTCACTTACGGGTCAACCATCTGCGTGTGGTACGGCTAGAGAAGTAGGAACATTCTGTCACAGACTTCCTGCTGACTTGATGGTAAAAAACCCTAAGCATAGAAAAATAGCAGAGAAAAAATGGTCAATTCCAGAGGGTACACTGAACCCTGTAGGTAACCAACACATTATGAAAATTCATAGAGATATCGAAGATGGTGTCATTAAATTTGCATGGGTTAATGTATGTAATGCTTACCAAGATTCTGGGTCAGCCTCTCACTGGATAAAAGCAGCGCGTGAGATGGATAACTTTATCGTTACTTCTGACGGATACCCTGGTATTTCAGCAAAAGTATCGGATTTGGTACTTCCATCGGCGATGATTTATGAAAAATGGGGTGCCTATGGAAATGCAGAACGTCGTACACAGCACTGGAGACAACAAGTACTTCCTATAGGTGACGCGATGTCAGATACCTGGCAGTGGGTTGAACTTTCTAAACGCTTTACTGTTAAAGATTTATGGGGTAAATATACACTTAGAAATAAAAAAGTATTACCTGATGTCATTAAAGATGCATTAAAAATGGGATATACAGAAGATACAACAATGTATGACATCCTCTTTGCTAATAAAAAAGCAAAATCATACAAGATAGACATGAAGAAATTCCCTCAACAAGGTTACGACAACTCAGAGTGTTTGGGTGACAGTAGAAATGTTAAAGGCTCAGATGGTAAAGTATTTAAGGGGTATGGATTTATGCTCCATGAGTATCTCTTTGAAGAGTATGCAAGTTTTGGTAGAGGACATGGACATGACCTCGCACCATTTAATGTGTACCATAAAGTAAGAGGACTCAAGTGGCCGGTTGTTGATGGTAAAGAGACGCATTGGAGATTTAATGTCAAGTATGACCCCTATGCAGCAAAAGCAGCTAAAGAAGCTGGCTTAAAAGACTTTGCGTTCTATGGACCATTGGCTAAGGCATTGGCACAGGGTGATCTTAAAGGTATTAAAGACAAAAACAAAAAGTCACTTAAAAATAAAGCCAAAATCTATGCAAGACCATACATGGAGCCACCTGAAACACCAGATAAAGAGTACGATACATGGCTCTGTACAGGGCGTGTACTAGAACATTGGCACTCAGGTACGATGACGATGAGAGTTCCTGAACTCTTCAGGGCTGTTCCTGAAGCACTCTGTTACATGAATCCAAAAGATGCCAAAGCAAAAGGCTTCAAGCAAGGTAGTTTGATTTGGATAGATTCACGTCGTGGTAAAGTCAAAGCAAGAGTGGAGACACGTGGACGTAACAGACCACCACAAGGACTTGTATTTGTACCTTGGTTTGATGAAAAAGTCTTTATCAACAAAGTATGTCTTGATGCGACATGTCCCATGTCTAAACAAACTGACTACAAAAAATGTGCAGTCAAACTCACTAAGGCATAACAGATATGGCACACTCTGACGGCAGAAGAAACTTTATGGCGACAACCTTACAAAGCGTAGGGCTTGCTGCACTTGGTGGAATGTTGTGGAGTGGATATACGGACAGTGTCAAAGCATCACCTTTGGTACTCAGACCTCCTGGTGCATTGAGCGAAAAAGATTTTTTAAGGGCATGTATCAAGTGTGGGCTATGTGCAGAGGCTTGTGTCAATAGAGAAACCAATAGAGATACACAAACAGGAGAACAACGTGAAGGTACGCTAAAAATGGCAAAAGGAGGCGACTCCTTACTCATTGGTACCCCTTATTTTGTACCTCTTGAAGTACCTTGTTATATGTGTGAAGATATCCCTTGTGTGCCTGTATGCCCATCGGGAGCTTTAGATATGCCTAGTTTGCTCAATGAAAAGAAAGAGCTAGACATTAATAAAGCATCTATGGGCTTGGCCGTAGTACACAAAGAGTCATGTATCTCTTTTTGGGGTATACAGTGTGATGCTTGTTATAGAGCGTGTCCATTGTTAGATAGTGCGATTACGATTGAGTATCAAAAAAATGAGAGAACAGGTAAGCATGCCTATTTGTTACCGATAGTACATGATGATGCATGTACTGGCTGTGGTCTTTGTGAAAAAGCATGTGTGACTGAAAAACCAGCGATTTTCGTGTTGCCAAATGCGGTTGCCAAAGGTAAAGTAGGTGACCATTACGTCAAAGGTTGGGATGCAAAGGACCAAGAACGTGTAGGCAATGCAAAAGCGATACATACACAGACAGAGCGAAGTGAAAAATCGCCTTCTGACTATCTCAATATGGAGGTAGAGTACTAATGAAAAATATGAAGTATCTACTCCTTAGACGGACAACACAGAGTGGAATTTTGTTTCTTTATTTTGCTGCAAATGCCTATGGTTGGCATATCTTAGAAGGCACCTTTGGTACTTCTATGCTCTTTGGTATTATCCCTCTGGCAGATCCGTACAATACCTTGCAGGTACTCGCAACAGGGTTTGTTTTAGGTTCGGATGTACTTTTAGGTGCAGTGATTATCACACTGTTTTATTTTGTGGTAGGTGGTCGTGCATTTTGTTCATGGGTTTGTCCTATCAACATGGTGACAGACTTGGCAAACTGGCTTAGACGTACATTGAACCTTGACAAAGAAGAGGTCAATTACCGTTTTTTAAAACGAAGTGCTAGGTATTGGCTTATGGTAGTAGGTCTTATTGTCTCAGCACTTGTAGGTGTGGCAGCGTTTGAAGTGTTTTCTCCTATTACCATCATGCAAAGAGGGATAGTCTTTGGTTTTGGTATGGGTGGGGCAGTTGTCCTTGCCATTTTCCTTTTTGACCTCTTTGGAGTGAAGAATGGATGGTGTGGACATTTGTGTCCTCTTGGTGCTGCATACTCTGTGATAGGAAGTCAAAGCCTTGTGAAAGTAAAGCATAACCATGAGAACTGTACTAACTGTATGGATTGTAAAGTCGTGTGTCCAGAAAATCAGGTCTTACATATGATAAACAAGTCAAGCATTGCTGTAAGTGACGGTGAATGTACCAACTGTGGTAGATGTGTAGATGTGTGCAATGATGATGCATTGGAATTTGGAATTAGAAGTTTTACGAAACAGAGTCGTTAACAAAAATTATAGGAGGAAATAGATGAAAAAAATAGTAAAAACCGTAGCAATTGGGGCATTACTCGCTTCAACAAGTGCGTATGCTGTAGGTACTGCTGCCTGTGCAGGATGTCATGGGCAGTATTTTGAAAAAGCAGCATTGGGTAAATCGAAGATAGTCAAAGATATGCCACTCAAAGATATCGTGAAAGCACTTAAAGGCTACAAAGCAGGTACGTATGGTGGTGCGATGAAGCAAGTTATGGTGAACCAAGTGAAAGATTTGAAAGAATCAGATATAGAGGCACTCTCTTTACTGATGAAAATCGAACATGGTACCCAAACAGAAAAAGCAACCACACATGCCGCTGCCGCTGCAGTAGCCGCTGCAGGGGGATCGTATATTGACCTTAATGCAGATGCTTCAGATGAGATGAGAATTGAGCAAGAAGATTTAGGAAATAGAAATACAGTTTCAGAAAAAGCACTGGGTCTTAGAAAGACTGCACTTGGAGATGAATCTGATACTACAGGGGTTAAAACAGACTATGATCGACCAGCTCCTGGACAAGCAAAACGCTTTGAAAGAGCCTATAAAGATGCGCCACCGATGATTCCTCATTCTGTGGATGGATTATTGCCAATTACCAGAGAAAACAATCAATGTCTTGGATGTCACTTGCCTGAAGTAGCAAAAAGTATGGGTGCAACACCTATCCCTGTGACACACTTTACAAACTACAGACCATTGACTGCTATGAATGATGGTTATGTGGTTAAGGGTGGAGAAGTACTTGGTTATGATATACAAAATACATCAGATATTAAGCTAGCCAAAGCAAAAAAATCTGATAGCTTGTATCAAGGTCGTTTTAACTGTACACAATGTCATGCCCCACAATCTAAAACAAAAACAGATGTGGCAAATACATTTAAACCAGACTTTGGTGACAGTACATTTAAAGCACACTCAAACTTGGCTGATGCTATGAATGAAGGTGTTGAATAGTGCAAAAAAAGGTTAGTGAAGTTGAACGTAGAAATTTTTTTACAGCACTAAAAAAACCTTTACAGCAAAATAAGGAAAACTCACCCTTAGTGGTGAGACCTCCTTATGGCTTAAACGAATCTCTTTTTCAGAGTGAGTGCGTAACGTGTGAAAGTAAAGCATGTGTGACTTCTTGTGATGAACAGATTATAATGATACAGGCAGATGGTATACCTATGCTTAACTTTGTAAAAAGTGGGTGTACTTTTTGTGAAGAGTGTGCCCATGCATGTGAACCCAATGTCCTAAATTTGAACCATACGCATACGGCTGAAAAACTCAATGCTACATTTCGCATAAGTACAGAGGGATGTGTGGCACATAATGGTGTGATATGCTTTTCATGTAAAGAACCTTGCATTGATGATGCTATACTCTTTAATGGTATGTTTAACCCTGTCATAGACATGGACAAGTGTACAGGCTGTGGATTTTGTCTGGGTAGATGCCCTACACTTGCCATAGATTTTACACCAACGATAGTAAAGGAACTTTCTTGAATTTAAAAACACAGTATCCAAAGCTCTTCTCTAATCTCTTGGAAGAGGTAGATGAAGTACGTTACTTGGTCGTAGTAGATAAAAACTTTAACGATGTTGACTCAGATGAATTTGACGCGATTGATCCTGAAGATTATAATTATCTTGTCTATATTACTGAACGTTTGCAAGATGCTATGGGAGAAGAGAAGATGGTTACATTCATAAAACAACTCGAAGCCCATAAAGATGTGGTACTTTTTTACCTTTCGGAGACAGATTTATATGGTATTCAAACCGATTTAGAGGATGAGGCGATTGAAAAAATGGTTTTGGATATTGTAGAGAGTGTTCTTGCATGATAAAATATTTGATAGCTTTAGTGCTAAGCATTGTTTGTGTGTACGCAACACCTGTGTTGAGCCCTGCTTGGCAGCTTGATGTGAATGCCAGTGTAAAAGATATGGTCTTACACAATGGTACTTTGGTGATGGGCACAGACAATGGTACATTAAAAGTGTATGACCTGAAAGAAAAAAAGTTTACAAAGACGATTACTTTACCCAAAGTAAAAGATTTTATGGGTGATTTGATGCCTCCTAAAGTTTTTTCTGTAGATGCTATAGAGAGTAAATATGTACTTCTTAGTGACAGTGGAGAGGGTGGCTATGTCAATGTATGGATACACGAAGCAGACAAAACCACACAAATCATCTCCTCTAAAGACAAAAAAGTGATAGTTAAAGTACGATTTATTGATGCGACACATCTGCTGTTTGGGTATTTGAGTAATGAAGTAGGACTTTATGATTTAGAAAATCATAAAGAGCTTTATACAGTACAATTAAGTGAATCTAAATTTTCTGACTTTGCATTGAATGAAACGAAGAAGCAAGTGGTTTTTGCTTGTGAAAGTGGTGTGTTGAATGTGGTAGATGTATTGACAGGGAAAGTGCTTAAGGTGCTTCAGGGGCAAAATCTCGATAACGTACACATGGTAGATTTTAAAAAAGATACTGTCAGTGCTGCAGGACAAGACAGGCGAGCAGCACTGTATGATGTCAATACAGGAAAAGGAAGTTATATACCGAGTGACTTTTTCATCTATGCTACAGGGCTTAGTCCTAGTGCAAAAAAGGTGGCATTTACCATGGATGAAGAGAATATCATTACAGTATATAATCGCAACGATAAGTCAAAAATAGTAGAACTTAAAGGGCAACATAGTACATTAAATAGTATAATATTTGAAGATGAAGATACGGTATTTGCTTCGGCCAATAACAGTGTAGTGATGATGTGGAAATTACAAGAATAGTATATTTTTAGTGTATCGGTAAACTCCTGTGTATTTTATACTTTGCAAACGCAAGCGTCCTCTTCGAGGATGATGATGCAAAATATAAAATACACAGAATTTTACCTTAATGTGTAGATAAAATATGAGGAATAAATTATGAATATATCAAGCATAGTAGTACAAGTGAAACCAGAAAATTATGATATGGTGAAAGCAGAGTTGGAAGCATCGGGTGTATGTGAATATCATTTTGGAGAGAAAGAAAAAGGGAAGATGATAGTCACAGTAGAGGGGCAAGGTGTAGAAGAGGAGATTAAAAAACTCGTACATATTCAAACAACAAAAGGTGTACTTGCTGCAGATATGATGCAAACCTATCAGGAAGAGCTGGATGATGCCATTAAAGAGTTAAATGCAGCAGATGCAGTACCAGAAGTACTGGCAGATGAAAATATAGATATCCGTGACATTAAGTACAATGGTGACTTAAAGAAAAAAGACTTTATGGGTGGCGTGTAAGATGGTCGTGATAGAGTCTGTTATAAAGTCAAACCCCTTAGGACGTTGGTACATAGAACTCTCAGATGCTATGAAAGAAGAGAGTGAAGAGAATGCAAGAGTCATTTGCCTTGACATCAACGAATATGCTCAGAAAATAGAGATGATGGGTGAAGAGTATGGCGGTGAAGTTGAAGTAGCATGGTCAACAGAAGATAACGTTACTCCCGAGCAGATAAATGAAGTACGTATGCAGATTATGGCGTATGAAGCCGAACTGGAAGCCCAAAAAGCAAATGCCACACATATGCCAGACGGTACCCCAAACTTTAATGCCTAAGTTTATAAAAGAGATCTACGGTGTAGGCATTCTTTTCTTCTACTACATGAAATACATCATCCTCTTGGGGTGGCCTCTGTTACGCTTTGGACTAGACTACAAAGAGAATATTATTATGAATATCTTATGGGTCTTTTGTCTGATTCTTTTTATCAAAGATATGGTCTATAAGTTTGTGTTAAAAAAGAGTTATTGTGAAGAGGGGTCTTGTTCTTCTAAAAGATAAAAATATGACAATATGACAGATTTTTATCTTTCTAATCACTAAGAGTGTATAATACTTTCACTATATACTTCAAAGGAAAATAATGGGTGAGTCACAATCTACTATAGCATTATCAAATCATCTCTCATCACTCATACAACCTTTACGTGTATACCAAAGTATAGAACTCTTTGCTGGTGCAGGTGGCATGGCTCTTGGCATGGAAAAAGCAGGTTTACATCATCTTTTACTCAATGATTTTGACCGTTATGCGACACAAACACTCAAAAAAAACAGACCACATTGGGATGTAATACATGGTGATGTAGGAGAGATTGATTTTAAACCCTACAAAGGAAAAGTAGATGTACTTACAGGGGGATTTCCTTGTCAGACCTTTTCTTATGCAGGTAAAAAAATGGGGATGGAAGATACCCGTGGAACACTTTTTTATGAGTTTGCACGTGCCCTTAAAGAGAGTGAACCTAAACTCTTTTTAGCAGAAAATGTAAAAGGCCTTTTTTCTCACGATAAAGGGCGTACCTTACAAACGATGGTTGAGGTTTTTGAGTCTATGGGCTATGAAGTCTTAGAGCCTAGAGTCCTTAAAGCGATTCATTATCATGTCCCTCAAAAGCGCGAAAGAGTGTTTATTGTGGGTATTAAAAAAGAGTATGCTTCTAAAGTGACATTTGAATGGCCCAAAGCCAGTGAAAAGTTATACACGTTAAAAGATGCACTCAAAAAAGGAGAACTTTTTACTTGTGATGTTCCTCTGTCACAAGGACAAGAATATCCTGAAAAAAAGAAAAAAGTACTTGACCTTATACCTGCTGGTGGTTACTGGAGAGATTTACCTTTGAAGCTTCAAAAAGAGTATATGATGAAAAGTTTTTATTTGGGTGGAGGAAAGACAGGTATTGCTAGGCGTATATCATGGGACGAAGCGTGTCTTACGCTTACTTGTTCCCCCGCACAGAAACAAACTGAACGTTGTCATCCTGAAGAAACACGACCGTTTCAAGTACGTGAATATGCGAGAATACAAACATTCCCTGATGAGTGGATATTTGAAGGTTCAATGACACAGCAATATAAGCAGATAGGCAATGCAGTTCCTGTAAATTTGGCTTTTGCACTAGGTATTTCACTTATAAACACACTCAATCAAATTGAAAAGTTAGAAAATGCCAAAATATAATTTAGGTTTTATCAGTGATGAAGATTTATTTACGCATGTCAAAGAGACCGTGGAGAAATATCGTTTTACGATTGATTTGAAAAAGTTTAATAAAAATTTGATTGACCCTATAAAGCTTACGTTTGATAGTAAAATTTATGGAAAAAGCTTGGAAGAGACTATCGAACTTGAAATTATCCGACAGATGGATAAATCAAATACCAATCATATTGGCTATTTTCATCAAAATATTTTTAAGTATATTGATAGTGATTGGGAAGTGCCAGATTATGGTTTTGATCTTATAAATAAAAAAGAAAAAATGTATGTAGAGATGAAAAATAAACATAATACAATGAATTCTTCCTCTTCACAAAAAACCTATATGAAAATGCAAGGTATGTTACTTGATGATGCACAAAATCGATGTATGTTAGTAGAAATCATCGCTAAAAAGAGTCAAAATATACCTTGGCAGGTTTCATTGGATGGTCTGTCTCGTAAACATGAATATATTAGACGTGTCTCTATAGACAAGTTTTATGAAATTGTCACTGGTGATCGTATGGCATTTAAGTTACTTTGTGAATCTTTGCCAAAGGTTTTAGATGATGTAATAAGTACTTTAGAACAAACATCTATACAAAATAGTGTTTTTGAAGAATTGAGTGTAATTTCTCCAAATTTACTAGCGAGTTTGTATCAACTTTCTTTTTCAAAATATGAAGGTTTTGATAGTCTAGTATTTGAATAACATAAGATAAAGTACTCAGTCTAATAAGTTTAAGTTATCTGTTATATTTCTTTTGCTAATATTCCGTATTCAAAAAAATACAAGGGATTCAACAATGAAAAAAATGATTACAACATCTGTAGCAGTGGCTGCATTATTGACAGGCGCGTATGCTGAGACTGCACCAGTGGCACAGACTAAAGAGGTAGCTAAAACAGTAGAAAAATCAAGCTCTGATTTTGATATGAACTCTATGGTAAAAGACATGAAAGATACAATGATTAGCATGAGTAAAGATGCTAAAGACACACTTACAGGTCTTAAAGATGGTGCAGTTGAAACAACTAAATCAGCTGAGAGAACTGTGACTACAGTAAGTAAAAATGGTAAAGACACAACAGTAAAAGTATCTGACGATATCAAAACTGTAGAAGTAGCAAATGCAACTGACTCTAGAGACACTGTGGTTTCTGTATCTACAGATACTAAAGATGCTATGGCAAACACAACAAAAGACCTTAAAGATTCTGCAACTATCGCTTCTAAAGAGATGAAAGATTCTGCTTTGGCTGTATCTGCTGATGCAAGTACTTCTGTAAAAACAGTATCTAATGACATAACAGCTTCTGTAAAACATGTTTCTGCAGATGTAAACAATACAATGAGTACAGTGTCAAACGACTCTGCATCTTCAGTGAAAACAGTATCTAACGACTCTGCATCTTCAGTAAAATCTGTATCTAACAACTCTTCAGAGTCTGTAAAAACAGTTGCTACAAATGCTAACGACAGTGTAAAAACAGCTTCAAATGACACAAGTGCTTCAGTAAAATCAGTAAACGACAATGCTTCTGTATCTGTTAAATCTGTATCTACCAGTGCTTCTGACTCAGTTAAATCTGTTTCAACAAATGCAAATGATGCAACAAAAACAGTTTCAAAAGACATCTAAGTTTGACAAACAACTCTTTTGAGTTGTTTGCATTTTAACCACTCCACTTTTTTCCTCTTACTTCTTCTTCATTTTTATAATTTTAATACACATCATTAGCTATAATAAAACACTAAAGGGCACCTCATTATTAGAAGTACCCTAAATCCTATGAGGTAAACATGTTTAAAATTTTTAGCAACACATCAGATATCGCAGAAGCGAAAATATTTTTTGGATCAAATGAAGAGATAAAAGAGAAACTAGACGCACGTAAAAGCCCTTTTGACAACAGTGTGGTGAGTACAGCACCTGTGTGTGATGAAGATGATACTATTATGGCACTTCATATCGCACAACGTGCGGCAAAAGAAGCAGGAAAATCTCCTCTTTCGCAACGTATTTTATGGCTTGAAGATGTAGCCAAAAGACTTGCCGAAGAGAAAGAAGCTTTTGCGATGATGCTCGCACGAGAAGTTGCCAAGCCTGTAGCCTTTGGACGCATAGAAGTGGAGCGCTGTGTGGAGACCATACGTGTGACTGCGATGGAACTGGCAAACCTTCATGGAGAGACTATTCCCACAGATATTATGCCAAGTGGCAAAAAGACATTGGCATACTATAGACGTGAACCTGTAGGAGTGGTAGCGTGTATTACCCCTTTTAATTTTCCTCTTAATCTTATAGCCCATAAGATAGCACCAGCACTAGGTGCAGGAAATGCTGTGGTACTTAAACCCACACCTGAAGCACCGATGGTAGCCTATATGTTTGCAAAACTTTTTGTGGACTCTGAGTATGCTATAACTGATGCCCTCTCTGTCGTGTATGGTGATGCTGAAGTGGGTTCTACTTTGGTGACATCTGACATCCCTAGAGTCATTTCATTTACAGGGTCTGTACCTGTAGGAAACATCATTACAAAACAAGCAGGTATCAAAAAAGTGAGCTTGGAACTTGGTGGTAATGCTGCAAGTTACATCGACAAAAGTGCAGACTTAGCAGTCGCTGCCAAACGCTGTGCATTTGGCGCATTTTATAACTCTGGACAAGTATGTATCTCTTTACAGCGTATCTATGTAAATGAAGAGGTGTATGAAGTATTTGCAGAACATGTGGCAAGAGAAACGAACTTGTTAAAAGTGGGGTCACCTTATGAAGAAGATACATTTATGGGCCCACTCATCGATGAAGCCTCTAAAAGCAGAGCTAAAACTTGGATAGCCTCAGCACAAAATGAAGGTGCGAAGGTGATAGCTGGGGGGACAGAAATAGATGGCATCTTTGCTCCTACCGTGATGGCAGATGTTACAGATGAGATGAAAATCATTTGTGAAGAAGTCTTTGCGCCTATCGTCTCTTTGGTAAGTGTGCCAAGTTATGAGGTAGCCATAGAAAAGATGAATAACTCACCCTATGGGTTACAATTTTCCATCTTTACCAATGACTTACGTATGACACAGGCATTTATAGACGATGCACAGTGTGGGGGTGTTGTGATAAATGACATTCCTACCTTACGCTTTGATGTACAACCCTATGGAGGTACCAAGCTTTCTGGAGTAGGGCGTGAAGGACCAAAATGGGCACTGGAAGAGTTTACAGAAGTAAAATCAGTAGTTATTTGTTAATTTTATGTAGCTTTGCTATAGTGTTATAATTATTTTATAGGGAGTCTTTCATGGATTATATGTTTCAACCAGGTTTTTTAGGTACACGTGCGCCATTTTTTATGGATTTTGTAGTGATTATGGTAGCACTGCTACCTTTACTTGTAGCGATAGCTATCTCTTTTGCTAAAAAGAGAAACTATCGCGCACATGCTTTTGCTCAGACACTGTTGTATATTGTTGCGGTAGTTGTTGTAGGGTACTTTGAGTATGGTGTTCGTTTAGGTGGAGGATATGAGGGGTTTGTGCAAGGCTCTTCAGTTTCCCATAACTATGCATTGTATGTACTTATTTTTCATATTGCAGTAGCTATCATCGGGTTTATTGTCTGGACACATACACTTCTCACGGCAAGAAAAGACAGTAAAAACCATACTTTACCAGGACTCTACTCAGCAGCACACAGAAAAGCAGGAAAACGAGCCTTTATGTGGATAGTAGCCACTGCTATCACGGGTATTTGGGTCTATATTTTACTCTTTATGGTGTGATGAAAACGATTGCTATTTCTGCCTGTCTTTTAGGCGAAAAATGTCGTTATGATGCCAGTGACAATAAACAAGAAACGCTCATAACAAAACTCAAAGGACATACGCTCATTCCTTTTTGTCCAGAAGACTTTGCTTTTGGTGCACCTCGACCTACGATGGATTTGATACAAACGAGCACAGGAGACAGAGCACTATCGAACACGATGGGTGAAGATTTGTCCTCCCCTGTGATAGACTATGCCAAAAACTTTTTTGATACACATCCAAACATTGACCTTGTGATAGGCAAAGATAGAAGTCCCTCGTGCGGAGTCTGCTCAGCGCGACTATATGATGTGAAAAAGACCCTGCTCTCCTCTTCTGAAGCTGGGCTCATGATGAAAGAAGCCATAAAAAGAAATATCCGATGCATAGATGCAGAAGATTATGAGGATATAAAATGAAATTACTCTTTACTTTGGTGTTAAGTACACTATTTTTAACTGCCAATACACATTCTGAAGACAGTACTAAGCAAGCTATCGTCAAGATATACACTACCGCCCAAATACCAAACTATCAGGTTCCCTGGTCAAGTACCATGCAAAGCTACACAGGGTCTGGTGCCATCATAGAAGGTGGGTATATCTTAACCAATGCCCATGTGGTTGCCAATCAAGCCTTTATCGAGGTACAACGTTACGGACAGAGAAAACGCTATATTGCCAAAGTCTATGCGGTATCACACCAAGCAGACTTGGCACTGCTTAAAGTGGAAGAGGAGGCATTCTTTAAAGGGGTGACCCCTTTAAGTTTTGGTTCTCTGCCTGAAGTAGAACAGAAGATTGTTGTCTATGGTTACCCTATGGGAGGTTCTACACTCTCTGCGACAATTGGTGTGGTTTCACGTGTGGAGCATCATGTCTATGCACACAGTGGTGAGTCTTTTTTAGCTGTGCAGGTAGATGCTGCAGTAAACCCAGGAAACTCTGGTGGTCCAGCACTCTCTCATGGTAAGATAGTTGGTGTGGTGATGCAGGTCATTACCAAGTCTCAAAACATTGGTTACTTGGTACCTGTGAGTATGGTCAAACATTTTATAGACGATATGAAAGACGGAAAGTATGACGGTATGGCAGACATCGGTCTTGGTACGCAAAAACTGGAAAACCCAGCCATAAGAAGCTACTATGGACTGGACGATAACATCTCAGGAAAACTCATCAATAAAGTGGTACATAACTCAACGCTTAATGGCATACTTAAAGAAGGTGACATTCTTACAGCTGTAGATGGACACAACATAGAAGACGATGGTACAGTAGAATTTAGACAGCATGAGTATACGTACTTTCATTATTTTATAGATGCGTATCAAATGGGTCAGAGTGTTGGACTTGATATTATACGAGATAAGAAGGCTATGCATGTAGAGGCACTTCTTAAGAATACAGCAGATGATATGTACTTGGTAAAAACCACACGCTATGACACGATGCCTACCTATTTTATATTGGGTGGATACATATTTTCTCCATTGACCAGAAACCTCATACTCTCTACAAACAGAAATCGTCTAAAACTCTCTTACTTGGCATCGAAATGGCAAGAAGAAGACAAGAGTGAAGTGGTTGTGTTGCTTAAGGTGTTGGCTTCAGATATGAGCAGAGGTGACAACGACTTTGGTATGTGGCCTATCGATAAAGTCAATGGACAAACATTCAAAAACTTTAAAGAGTTTTATGAAAAGGTCAATGCTGTTACCGATAAGTACTTGGTTCTTGAAGATAAAGATGGGGTGAAAGTGATAATAGACCGCCAAGAGGCAAAAGCCAAGCAGCGTAACATTCTTAAAAAGTACAACATTGAGTTTGATAAATCTATCGATTTAAGACCGTAGGGGTGCCCCTTGTGGGTACCCGTTATTCATACGTCTTAAACTGTTCCAACCACGCTTTGTCTTCTTCACTCAGTGTGCCCACACGTTCAAGTAGTTTTGCTTTGGTATTGATGAGATCTTCTACCGATAAATATGCTAAAAGTGCAGGATTGATAGTAGACTCTTCTCTACCATACGCGATAAGTTTTTCTATATCTGCAAGTAATTTTTCTTTGTTTTGTTCATTTTCTATATTCATTCTGTTATACTATCAGAAATAAATAAAATGATTGGAAGTGGAGAGTTTACTCCCACCTTTATATAACAGATTAATTCAGTGGGACTAAAGTCGCCACTTCCAAAACTATAAGGATTTACAATGCTAGAAACAGGTGATGCAGTACCAGACTTTTGTCTGCCAAACCAAGATGAAGAAGAGATATGTCTACGAGACATTAAAGGCAGATGGATAGTCCTTTACTTTTACCCAAAAGACAACACCCCCGGATGCACCACGGAAGCCTGTGATTTTACCGAAGCACTACCAAACTTTGAAGCGCTTGATGCCATCGTCCTTGGCGTAAGTCCAGACTCTCCTAAAAAACACAGAAACTTCATAGAGAAAAAAGATCTCAAAATCACACTACTCGCAGATGAAGACAAAGACCTATGTAACACTTTTGGCATTTGGCAACTTAAAAAGTTTATGGGGAAAGAATACATGGGTGTAGTGCGTTCAACATTTATTATCAACCCAGAGGGCAAAATAGCTGCTGCTTGGGATAAGGTGAGAGTTAAAAATCATGTGGATGAGGTGAAAGAAAGATTGGAAGAGTTACAAGCCTAAAATGAAGGTGTTGTAACTTTTCAACACCTAAAAAATCCCCTTTTATAAAATCTTAAAAAACATTTCGGTATAATCGCGTTCCTTATTCTTTTGTGAATAATGGAAAATACACATGTAGTTATTCCTTGCACGGTTGTGTGATACTTCTTTTAGTATGAACATTGAGGACTACAGCGGATTAAACCTAGTGATGAAGCATTGCTTCTAACACAGCCTAAGTTATGTTCTATGGATTTATAAAATCTATAATAGATGACTTAGGCTGCAATAAATAGAATACGACTGGTCGTATGAGCCAACTGCTGAAGTTGTCTCAGCGACAGCGTAGCTTTGTTTGGCTTTGCCAAAAAAACGTTCTATTAAATAGCATATATGTCAAGGAGACAAAATGGTAACAATGAAAGACCTATTGGAGTGTGGAGTACACTTCGGACACCAAACTAGAAGATGGAATCCAAAAATGAAAAAATTCATTTTCGGTGCAAGAAAAAACATCTATATTATCGACCTTCAAAAAACACTTAGATACTTCAAATATACTTACAATGTAGTAAGAGACGCAGCAGCTGAAGGGCAAACTGTACTTTTCGTAGGAACTAAAAAACAAGCACGTCAAGCAGTAAAAGAGCACGCTGAGAGATGTGGTATGCCTTACGTTGCTACAAGATGGTTAGGTGGAATGTTAACAAACTACCCAACAATGAAAAAATCTATCAGAAAACTTGAAATCATCGAGCAAATGGAAGAAAATGGTCAACTTGAGATGTTGACTAAAAAAGAAGCATTGATGCTTTTAAGAAAAAAAGAGAAACTCTCTTCATACCTTGAAGGTTTCAGACACATGAAAAAACTCCCAGAGTTGATGTTTGTTATCGATGCTGTTAAAGAACACATCGCAGTAAAAGAAGCAAAAAGAATGGGAATGAAAGTTGTTGCACCACTTGACACTAACTGTGACCCAGATGTTATCGATTACCCAATCCCAGGAAACGATGATGCTATCCGTTCAATCAACCTTTTCTGTAAAGAAATGGCTGAAGCAATCATCGAAGGTAAAGCAGCATACGCTGAAGCTAACGGCGATGTAGCTGACGAAGTACCTGCAGGTGAAATCGAAGAAGTTATGGCAGAAGCAGCAGCTGAAGAAGCGGCAGCGCCAGCAACTGAAACTGAAGTAGCTAAACTTGTAGAAGAAAAAGCAGCTCCTAAAGCAGCTAAAGAAGCAACAAAAACAGCATCAGATAAAACAGGTGATGATCTTACTAAAATCGTTGGTGTTGGTAAAGTATACCAAGGAAAACTCAATGACGAAGGTTTCTACACATTTGACGATGTAGCAAACATGACAGAAGCACAGATTCAAGTTATGGAAGACAAATACTCTTTCAAAGGCGACTTTAAAGACGCTGTAGCATCTGCAAAAGAATTGGCAAAGGCGTAATCATGGCAAACTTCGGACCTAAAGACATTAAAAAACTCAGAGAGATGACTGATGCTGGAATGATGGATTGTAAAAAAGCACTTGCTGAGTCTGATGGAGACATGGACAAAGCAGTGGCTTGGTTACGTGACAAAGGTATGGGTGCTGCAGCTAAAAAAGCTGGTAAAGTAGCCGCTGAAGGCGCTATCGGTATAAAAGTTGAAGGGTTAAAAGCTGTGATTGTTGAGATTAACTCTCAAACAGACTTTGTTGCTCAAAACGACAAATTTGTAGCACTTATGTCAGATGTTGTAAACCATGCATTTGACAATAGTCTTGCAGATGCAGAAGCTATCAATGCATCTACTATTAATGGTGAGCCATTTGCAGAGTACCTTTCTCAGCAAGTAGCAACTATCGGTGAAAAACTTGTGGTTAGACGTTCTGCACTTATCGATGCAGATGACAACACAGCTGTAAACGGTTATGTTCACTCTAACAAGCAAAATGGTGTTATCATCGAAGCTAAATGTGAATCTGCAGAAGTTGCTGAAGCGATGACTCCAGTACTGAAAGAGATCGCAATGCATGCAGCGGCTATGAGTCCATCTACACTCTCTTACAAAGACTTTGATGCATCATATGTAGCAGAAGAGACTAAAGGTAGAATTGTTGCTATCGAAAAAGAGAATGAAGAGCTTGTAAGACTTGGTAAAACGCTTAAAAATGTACCAGAGTACATCTCTATGAGTCAACTGACTGACGCAGTTATGGCAGAAGTAGAAGTGGCACTTAAAGCTGAGCTTGCAGCTGAAGGTAAACCAGAAAAAATCTGGGACAGAATCCTTCCAGGTAAAATCGCAAGATTTATCTCTGACAACACAACACTTGACCAAGAACAATGTCTTCTTGATCAAAAATTTGTAATGGATGACAGCAAAACAGTTGCTGAGTACATCGCAGAAAAATCAGCTGGTAAAGCTGAAATCACAAACTTCGTTAGACTAGAAGTGGGTGAAGGTATTGAAGTGGAAGAAGAAGATTTCGCAGCAGAAGTAGCCGCGCAAATGAACTAGTTCTTCTATTTTACTGCATCTTTGAGGGAGTTTGTTCAGTCATGTACTGAACGTACACTCCTTCACAACAACGTTGATTCTGTGTGATGGCAATCACACACCCTACACAATTTGATTATACATTAAAATTGTATCTTTATAAAAGCTGTAGGGGGCGATTGCTATCGCACCAATACGAATAAAATAAAATCATCACATCAAAATCACCCCCTACATTTTTTTATGTTAAAATACCTCTAATTTATTTTAAGGTTTATGATGTCTCAATCTCTTTTGGAAGCTCGTGGTATTACACATAGTTTCGACTATACACTTTTTACAGATATTAACTTCAGTTTGGCTCCTTCTGAAAGTGCAGCGATAGTAGGGCGTAGTGGGTCTGGAAAGTCTACCTTACTACATATTTTTTCTACCTTTATGAAGCCTGATGAGGGGAAAGTTACCCTCTTTGGAGAAAACCTTTATAGTCTCAATGACGATGAGATAGAAGCCTTACGCCGTTATGATGTGGGGATTATCTTTCAGTTTCATTACCTCTTTAAGGGAATGTCTGCGATGGAGAACATCGAAGTGGCAAGTATGCTTAGTGGTGAAGCTATCGAAGATGCCATTTTGGAAAAACTTGAAATTAAAGAACTTATGACTAAAAAAGTAGGGGAGCTCTCTGGTGGTCAGCAACAGCGTGTTTCTATAGCCAGAGTGCTTAGTAAAAAACCACGTATCATTTTTGCAGATGAGCCTACGGGAAACCTCGATCAAGAGACAGCAGAACTTGTGATGGATGTACTTTTAGATTACATCAAAGAGACAGGCGCAGGACTTTTACTTGTGACACACGATGCAAGCATGGCGACACGCTGTGACAAGACTTATAGACTTGGAGACAAAGTCTTAAAAGAGGAAGTATGAAGATAGATATCTTCCATGCTGGATACACTGTGGCGATGATTTTACTTGCCTTTGTTGCTGCGCTTGTGGTGACAAAGACACTTGGGAAATATTTTTCTAAAGAAAATAAAAAAGATGAAGGGTAGATTACTTTGCCTGTGCGATAAGCACACCTTCTAAAAGTTTATCTATATCTCCATCGAGTATGGCATCGACATTGGTATAAGGGATGTTTGAACGGGTGTCTTTGACTTGTTGGTAGGGTTGGAGTACGTAAGAGCGTATTTGGTGCCCCCATCCGATTTCAGATTTTTCGACACCATCAATGGCAGCTTGTTTTTTCGCCATTTCGTATTCAAAAAGACGAGACTTTAGCATTTTAAGTGCAGAGGCTTTGTTCTTGTGCTGACTTCTATCATTTTGACACTGTACGATGACATTGGTAGGGATGTGTGTGATGCGTATGGCTGAGTCAGTGGTGTTGACATGTTGCCCTCCAGCTCCAGATGAACGGTAGGTGTCTATACGGATGTCTTTGTCTTCTATGACGATGTCGATATCATCGTCTATCTCTGGTGAAACCATGACAGAAGAGAAAGAGGTATGACGTTTGGCGTTAGAGTCAAATGGGCTGATGCGTACAAGTCTATGGATGCCATTTTCCACCTTGAGATACCCGTAGGCGTTTTCACCTTTGACCATAAATGAGACATCTTTGATACCTGCTTCTTCTCCAGCTTGGTAGTCTAGACTTTCAACTTTAAAACCACGACGCTCTGCCCAACGTAAGTACATACGGTAAAGCATGTTCGCCCAGTCTTGACTCTCTGTTCCTCCAGCTCCTGGGTGTATGGAGACGATGGCATTGTTACCATCATGTTCTCCACTAAGCATCATCTGTACTTCTAAGGCATTGGTACGTTCTTGTAGGCTATTTGCCTCTTCATAAAGCATTTCAAGTGTCTCTTCATCTTTTTCCGACTTTGCCATCTCGAAGTATTCTAAGGCGTCCACTACGGCATCATTGGCATCTGTGTAGGTAGCCAGTATACGCTCTGTTTTTGTTTTTTCTTGTGACACTTTACCTGCATTGGCAGCATCGTTCCAAAAGTCTTGGTCTTGTTGCATCTGTTCTATCTCATCTAGTCTCGCTTGTAATACCTCAGGCTTGACAATATTTTTGATATTGTCCATTTTGATGCTGAGTGATTTGAGTAGTTCGCTGTATTCGTATGCATCCATGTGAAAAAGTTCCTTTTTCATTGTAGGGTGCTATGCCCTCACAGCACCAAATCAATAGTGGTACAATGGAAAATAGGCTTTTGGTGTTGTCAGGGACAACACCCTACAGTAATATTTAGGTAGAATTTTACCAAATAAAAGCAAAATAGAGGGTTAGAGATGATTATCGCACATACGATAGAAGCATTAGAAGAAGCTAAAAAAACATTGTCAGGAAGCATAGGCTTTGTGCCAACCATGGGCGCATTACATCAAGGGCATCTCTCTCTCATTCAGCAAGCACGAAAAGAAAATGACCATCTCATCGTGTCTATCTTTGTGAACCCCACGCAGTTTTTAGAAGGAGAAGATCTCGATGCCTACCCACGTAAAGACGAAGCAGATATCAAGATATGCCAACTTGCAAAGGTAGACATACTTTTTATGCCAAGTATCGATGTGATGTATGAAGAGGATGAACTCTGCATAGGTGCACCTGCATGTAGAGGGTATGTTCTTGAAGGTGAAAAACGCCCAGGTCACTTTGATGGCATGCTACAAGTTGTGATGAAGTTACTAAATCTCTCTAATGCAACGAGAGCATATTTTGGGAAAAAAGATGCCCAACAGTTAGCCCTTATTTCCCAAATGGTAAAAAATTATTTTATGGATGTTAACATCATCCCTTGTGAGATAGTAAGAGATGAACAAGGACTTGCTTTAAGTTCACGTAATGTCTATTTGCAAGGTGATGAAAAAGAACGAGCACTTTGTCTTTCACGTGCACTAAAACGTGCTACAAAGATGGTGATGAAAGGTGAGTTGGATGTACAAACCATCCAAAAAGAGATGAGAGAAGTACTCAGTGAAGCAGACAGTGTGGAGTATGTCGCCATTGTCGATAGAAGCTTTAAAAGTCTGGAAAAAGTGGAGATAGGTAATACCATTATCTTAGTGGCTGCATGGGTTGGGAAACCTAGACTTATAGACAATCTTTGGGTGTAATATTCGGAATTTATCTATATTGGTTTCTGAAAATAAAGAGGGATAAATATTATGTGGTATAATTGTAAAAATACATAAAGGAGTCTCTTGTGCAATTAACAATAAATGTAAAAGATGCTGTGGCTGACAAAGTATTGTATCTACTTGAAAGCTTAAAGTCTGATATCCAAATCATTAAAAAGCAACCAACATCCCCAATAGAGATTGACACAATCTCTAAAGATGACTCAGATTATGATGATGTATTAAAGGCGAGAAAAGAGAGGGCTAATCATCCTGAAGCGTATGTTTCTCTCAATGAAGTGAATTGGGGATAAGCTTGTATCGTCTCAAACTACATAAAAGAGTTGTCAAATTTATAGAAAGTAGAAATCCTAAAGATAAACTGAGAATAAAAGAGAAGTTCTTGTATCTGCAAAATAATCCCTATCCTTCCAATCCTCAAACGGATACAAAAAATATGTCGAACAGCACTAACGGATTTAGGCTGAGAGTTGGAAATTACAGATTTTTATACGATGTTGTCGAAGATGAGTTAATTATCTACATTGAAAAAGCGGATAATCGTGGAGATATTTACTAAGATAAACTGGAAAAAACTTTAAAAGAGTATCTGAACCTTGTTATTTAAAACTTTTTAGCGAAACCTTTTAAAAACCCGTTCAAAATCTAAACTAACATTACAAGTCGTTTCTTCAAAGTCGTAACGCTCTTGTAAAAAATCACCCTCTTTATCATATTTTGAGTCTTTAATTTTGTAGACTTTGGCTCTTAGGTCATCGGGGTAGACTAAAATGTAGTAGCTGACTTTTTCTTTTTCATAGATCTCAAATTTATACTTTTCGTCTCTCTTGGCTGTAGATTTTGAGATAATCTCAACAACAATCTCTGGTGCTTTAGTAAGGTAGCTTTCATTGGTCTCACCACAAGTAAGCACAATGTCAGGTCTTAAAACAGTGTCGTCACTTACCTTATAGTCAATCTCCCCTAAAACTTCACATTTGGTACACTCTTCTATCTGCTCTCTTAGATTATAGATTATTTCACTTGCTAAACTCTGATGCTTTATCATAGGGGCAGGTGCCATAGAAAGAGGAATCCCATCTATAAGCTCCCACTTTCCTTCCCACTCTTTGTAGTCAGCATAAGTGTAGTATTCGATAGCTTGTGCTAATGGCGACATGAGTTTCCCCTTTGATTTTAGATAACTATATTATAGCACAAAGTATGATTGGGCTTATTTATAGGAAAAACTATAAAAAACGACACAACCTGTCGTTATGTGGGTTTTTTGTTTTTCTCGTTCCCATCCGTCCTCGGTGGTAACGCATACTCCAATATGAACTAAAAAATAACGCTCTAGCTATACAAATACTCATATGTATTCCCACGCAGGAGCGATGGGAACGAGAGTAACACTTTTAAATAAAGAGGAAGAAAAATTTATAGTAAAACTACAACAGCTTATTGCTACCAGGATAGAACAAATGATGCACTCTGCCGATGAGCTATTGACACTATTATCATATTGTGATAATATATCTATATGATTAAATCGTTCAAATGCAAAGAAGCCGAAAAAATATATTGGGGCAAAAGCAGCAGAAAGCTTCCCGTAGACATACATAAGCGTGCCAAAATAAAATTGGATATGCTGGAAGCGGCACAGGAAAAATTGGATCTGAAATCACCGCCGTCAAATCATCTCGAAGAGCTCAAAGGTGATTATAACGGTTTTTTGAGCATTCGAATTAACAAACAGTTTCGTTTGGTATTCCGTTTTGAAAACGGCAATGCCTACGATGTACATATTATTGACTATCACTAAAGGATATAAGCATGACAGCAGTTAGACCATCCACGCATCCGGGAATCATCCTAAAAGAAGAATTTGCAGAGCCACTAGAGCTTACGCAGGCAAAAATGGCAGAAGACCTTGGAGTAGGCATCAAAACACTGAGTGAACTCTACAATGAAAAAAGAGGTATTTCGGCACTGATGGCACTTAAACTTGCACGCTATTTTGGCACCACTCCACAATTCTGGATGAATCTGCAGGACAATTATGACCTTTATCAGGCATATCAGAAAACTGCACACAAAATCAACAGTGTGCCTGTACTTGAAACAGCCTAACTTCGAGATACCAACTCCAAATCTTCAAAGCCTATGGTGTTGGACTCTTCTTTTTTGTTGTGTATTTTAGTAGTAGATTTTTAAAGCTCATCAAACGTATCCTCGACCATTTTTTTTTCTCGTTCCCATCCGTCCTCGGTGGTAACGCATACTCCAATATGAACTAAAAAATAACGCTCTAGCTATACAAATACTCATATGTATTCCCACGCAGGAGCGATGGGAACGAGAGTAATTTACAAGAAAAACTATAAAAACTTTTCAAAAACGACACCACCTGTCGTTTGTCTATGCCATACTACCTTATCTTAAAACATAAGGAGTCAACATGTTACCATTAGTATTAGGCGGTATCGCACTTGCGGCGGTGGGGTATGGGGTGAAAGAGTTTTGTGAGAGTGAAGGATGTCCTTCAGACGAGAACGATACTTCTTCTCGACCTTCCCCAAATGAAAGATTTGATAGCTTTCAAAAAAGTAGAGTTGCATTGCACGGGGAAGAGCTTCAAAGACTGAGGGTATTACTTATGAAGGTCACACATACTGATGAAAAGTATGTGCTAGATGATGCAGTAAGTTTCCAAAAAGAGAAGCTTAAAGAGGGTGTGCTCTATGAAGATGTTGAGCTTTATATGGGTATGTGTAAAGCATCTATCGCAAAGGCTACACGACTGGCAGATGACTACATAGTCAATATCGAGACCATGCTTTATTTCTCCTGTGACTATGCGGACTACGGAAAGCCTGAAAAGAAAATCATCAAAAAAGCGTACAAGCTCATAAATGCGACACAAAAGCTACTCGTTTTACCGTTACTAGACAAAGATGATAGGTTAAACATAGACATTATTAAGCCACTAAAAGCATACGAATATTTTTTAGAAAAATACAAAGTGCATAGTGCTACATCTCCTTTTTCACTGATGTCACACAACGCATTGTTAAAGTAAAAAAGCGTATACTTTACACGACTAAAATATAGGGATAAAAAGATGCCAATAGCACCTGCACCATACAAGCTTAAGTGTACCAAATGCGGACACAGTAAGATAGTCAAAATAAAAAGTGATGCCCTTGGCATGGAAGACATCTTAGCCATGTCTACTATTTGCTCCAAATGTAAGGGTGAGATGGAACGGGTTTCGATGGGTGTTTTTGATAGGTTTTTTAAATAATTCAATACAGTAAATTAAGGAGAAATAAAATGTTTTTAAACAGATTAAAGAAAAAAGAGAAAATAGCTTTTTTAGAGTTAGCTCATCATATTGCAAGAAGTGATGATGATTTTAGTGAAGACCAAAAAATAATTATTGAAAAATACTGTATGGAGATGCAGATAGATGACATTGATTATGATGAAGAGAACTTTGATATCTATAATACACTTGATAATATAAAAAGTGAACAAAGCAGAAAAATTGTATTGCTTGAGATTATGGCTTTAATTTACTCAGATAATTTTTTACATGAAGAGGAGAGAAAAGTACTTGAAAAGGTTCTTGAAGAGTTTGACTTAAACTACAATCTGTCTATTGTGTATACAGAATGGGCTAAGACAATGCTATCTCTTTACAAGCAAGGTAATGCCTTGATAAACTTATAGGTTGTTAATATGTCCAAATTAGATAAAAAGCATAAATACATTTCAAAAAAAGAGAAAGAAACAATACAAACACTCCAGAGCCACTTGCAAATTCAAACCCACCCAAGTGACTAATTTTTCCTCATAGTAATTTTTGAGCTTAAAAAAATCATTACAAGGTAAAATCTCTGATATTCTACCTCTAATTTGCTAATTATCTATA
>Ga0256829_1000278_pt1 | contig 58102 bp, 61 predicted proteins | sample 131447metaG_FD_185979 | JGI IMG/M metagenome (GOLD analysis project Ga0256829, IMG submission 185979) | Hydrothermal vent microbial communities from Lau Basin, Pacific Ocean - 131-447 | ecosystem: Environmental > Aquatic > Marine > Hydrothermal vents | place: Pacific Ocean: Lau Basin | collected...
CGGCCAGAGCCCGAATTTTTCGGCATCGTCGAAAATAATGGCGGCATTGCCGTTTCGGGCACACTCTTTAATGGCTTCGACCGCTTCGGGTACCGGCTTGAAAGGGAGCACATACCTGAGTCTCTGGCTAATGGGGAAAAGCGACAGCGATTCACCGCCCTCTTCCGTAAAGAAATAACCATCCATATCCTCTTCGGCAATACCGGCTGTTTTGAGGTGATAGTCATCGACCATTGCGTACGCGATGCCGCATTGTTTCAGCGCAGAGACTATACTTCCTTCCCATACACGTTCTGTCAGCCAAAGCCCTTTGGGTTTCTGTCCAAAATAGTCTGCAATGGTTTGGCTAAGCTTTTCAACCTGTGCAATCCTGTCTTTTTCGGGGATGGCACTGAGCACCGGTTCGTAGAATCCGGCACTGAAAAACTCGATGTTACCCCTCTTTACAAGACGCTGCATGATGTGAAAAAGTACAGGATGCCGCTGCCTGATCTCTTCAAGAAGCCAACCGCTGCAATGGAGGGAAAATTTGAAAAAGGGAAATCGCTCCACCGTTTCAAAAAAAGGCTTATAGCACTTCTCTACCGCATTGTCTACCGCTTCCCTGAAGTTATCCACGGGCTGGTGCATGTGTATGCCAAAAAGGAGTGTTACATTTTTTTCCATCTTGTCTCCTATACAAACCAGTTTTTACTGTAGTCATCAAGACACACTTCTATCTCACCGAAAAGCGGCACAAATTCTGTCGTACCGTCAGCTTCGACAAGCTCCAGCCGAAGGTGCAGTTTTTTCTTTTGCCTACAATAGCGCTTGTCTACGGAAAACTCCACAAAATCCGCACAGGCAAGCTGGAAGCCATCTCTGTCATAATGGGCAGAAACAGGAAGCGATACAGGGGCATCCACCTCTTCAAAGTGCAGCCGAATCTCTTTGCAGGTTTCAAGAAAATGCTTTACATCCGTATCGAGCCGGAAAAAGAGAGTTGTTTCGTTTTCCCCATAATAGAGTACACGTACACTCCGTTTAACGCCGTCCATGGTCGAAAAGAGTCTGCCGTCATCTACCTTTCCCGCGCCAAGCCATTCATAGAAAGAGCTCTCTTTCCCATCAACCTCCACCGAAATGGGGAACTGCGGTCTGAGTCTCCCTTCCGAAGCACTCCGCTGTTTGAAAATATTCATATAGAGGTTAGGTGGCACAGACAACCCGCACACGGTATATACCGCTATCAAATGAGAGCGGAAAAGGGTATCGAATTCAAGGAGAAAATCACTGAAATGGTCATCGCCGTACCACCAGAACCAGTCTGAACACTCTCCGGCAAGAAAATGCGCATCGACTTCCTCTTTCTTTTTTGAGGGGAGTTTGGCATAGGCCTGAGCTGTCTCTTTTTTTGTCTGATAGAGCAATTCCCATGCCCGGTTCTTCTCTTCCGCTCCCACCCAGGTGTCGAAAGTACCTCCTATCCAGCTTCCCGGTTGGAGTGTTTCAAGCACCGTGCTTTTTGCTTCAAGCAGTGCATCAAAATGTACCATGTCTATTGATGTGTCCTGCACTATACGGGTATAGAGTTCCCGGAAGAACACCATACCGTTTTGAGGGTAGAACTCCCACGCGTTTTCACCGTCAAGGATCACAGGTACAGTAGCACCGGGTACCGTTTTGCCTATTTGTTCAAGCTGCGCCATAAAATCATCCACTGCTTCCTTGGCAGAGAGATAACGGTAGCGGAAACCGATGCTGTCACTAAGGGGATGATCACGGAAAAGTACCATCACATCATCGTAACGGTAAGGACGGTACAGAAGGGATCGATCCGATTTTCCAAGTGTCTTGAAAAGCAGTACTTCATCCGTTGCAATCCACCCGATACCGTGTTTGCTGTAAAGATGCACACTCCGGGTATCTACAGCCCCTTCGGCAGGCCAGAACCCTGTCGGTTTCTCACCGAATGTCTCCTGAAAAAGTGTTACAGCCTCTGCAATCTGTTTTTCAGCATCCTCGACAAGTGAAACCGGCTCACGCGGCAGCACCGTTTCCGAGTTGGCAACAGCAGCCGTGTGCATATCGATCAAAAGCGGAAGAATGGGATGGTTGTACGGGGTAGTCGACAGCGAAATAGACCTCTTTTTCAGCAGCATACCATAGAAGGGAAGAATTTGGGGAATGAATGCAATAAGCGTATCTAACAGGGTCTGTTTGTCTTCTTCGGTGTACCCTTCCCCTTTTGCAAGCATCTGCCCCACTACCGATTCGTTTTTCCGCAGATAGTTTCCGCACCAGGCAAGGAGGAAAAGGACTTCAAAATCCCTCATCTCCTCGGCGTTATAGTCTGATTTTTTATAGAGTGCTGCATACCGAGAAAACGGTTTTACCATCGTATCATAAGGGGCTGAACGGCACACTTTTATGAGTGCGTCTTTTGTTTTTTCATCCAGTGTTTCCGTACGCTGTATCCACTGTTGCAAAAAGGTATCTTTTGTATACCCGTAGGTTTCATACAGTTTCAACTGTCTGATAAGCGTAGGAGTCAGGTTGAATGTAGCCTGCAGCTTTGGATATTGCGAGAGCATCCACGGCATATCGTAATAGTCTTTGATTGCATGAAGGAATACCCATGGCATACGCTGCATCCCTGTGGCATCAGCATAGTCGGGCTGGTGCATATGCCACAGGAAAGAGAGTTTCAGCTTCACATCCATTCCCCTATGTAACCTTCATACTTATCAAGCAGAGCAGTACCCGCTTTTGTGTTCCCGGCCTGTACATATAGATGAAGCCTGTCTTCAATCTGATCGGGGATCATCAGAACCCAATCGGTTTCATTTTCCCATATTTTTACACCGTCAAGAGCAGAAGAGCGTTTTCCTTTTGCTTCCTGCATAAAACGTCTCATCATTTTCCCTTTTTGAGCCTGCGTACATTCTATGGTGCTATGCGTGTAGTAAAAGTCCTCAAATTTACGGGTCAACTCTGAAATTTTTACATTTTGTCTGGAGAGCATCTCCATGATCTTGAGACTGGCATACATTGCATCACGGTGCAGAGAGAATTCTGTAAAAGAGAAGTTACCGTCAATCGTAGCAATAAGCACATATTTCCTTAACTGCTCTGCTTTGAAGTTGGCATAGCGCCCCCGTTCAATGATGAGATTTTCAAAAGCACTGTCTGCAAGGTCAGGTGCCCAGGTGGGCAAAAAGACACGCAGCGGTTTTTCTTTTGCTTCTTTGTTCAGCAGCGAAAGTACCACAAACAACCCTTTGATCTTGTTGAGTACCTCTCCGTCATCACTCACTATGCCAAGTTTCTGACCGTTTGGATAAAGAAGAATACCGATATTGCATGCGAGACTCTGCACTATGGCAGAAACCTCTTCGCGTGATTTTTTTTCAACATATGCCATATTTGCAAGCTTGTGATAGTCTGTGTAGCTGTTTAGAATAATATTCTCAAGCTGCAGGTCTGACATCACTTCGGGGAAGATATCTTTTGTACCGCCATACATCAGGTCTACCGCTACTTTAAAACCGTTCGTTTTGATGATACGGTGGTCGATCGCTTTTTCAAGCGCTTCTTTGTATGTCAGGCACTCTTTGACATGGTGGAACTGGTTCTCTTCAATTCTGCCGATTTTATTATAGTCCACTCTGCGATACTTTTGCTGGAAAAACGCTTTTTCCACCGCCTTGGCCATATCTGTGTCAATACGCAGTCCCTCTTCTGTATAAAAAGTAAATTCTACACTGGTCGGATCAAAGGTATTTTGCCGAAAATAGACACCGCCCGTCAGATGCGACTCTATACCAAGGTTGTATCTGAGTACAGCCGGCGGCATCGCCTTGATATCTACAACATTTATGCCTCCGGAGAGCAACCCGCCAAGAAACGCACGTTTAAGCATACGTGCACTTTTGCTGTGGTCTCTTCCTACAATGACTGTACTGCCAAGCGGCAGGTTGGATGCAAACGCTTCGGCAAGCTGGCAGGCCATTTCACATGAAATTTCCACATTGCTTTTTCCAATGACGCTGCCATTCTCAAATATGGAATTTTTATATTTGTTTCCCCAGATGATATTGTTGTTGACAATGGAAGCAGCCTCTATGCTTTTGTGCGGCCAAACTGTAACATCCTGATCGAAAACAGCCAGTTTGCCCACTTCACACCCTTCCGAGAGGATCACCCCGGCTTTTGCTGTCACCATGTCTCCGATCCGCGTATCGTTACAGATCACACTGTTGTCAAAAACACACTGTTTACCCATGCTGACATCATGCCAAAGTACACTGTTACGCAGTTTTGTTTCGCGTCCGATCTGCACATTGTCTCCGACAGACACATTGTGCAGACGGACATTTTTGCCTACAGAAACATGTGCGCCGAGAATAACCGTATCGATGATTTCTACTGTTTCATCGATCTGGCATCCTTCTGAAACGTAGAGTACCCCGGCAGGGTATTCAATTCTCTCTCCAGGCAGGCTTACCTGTATCTTCTCTTTGAAAATATCGGCATATACTTCACGGTAGCTGTCCGGGTTGCCCACATCACGCCAGTATCCTTTGGCATCATAAGACATCAAATCAATGCCCTCTTCCATAAGAAGCGGGAAGAGATCTTTTGCAAAATCAAAACTGTCGTCACTTGGAATATAGTCAAGGATCTCCGGCTCGATAACATAGATACCGGTATTGATCGTATCGCTGAATACCTCTCCCCAGCTCGGTTTTTCAAGAAACTTCTCTATTTTTCCGTTCTCATCGACAATGACAACACCAAACTGTAACGGATTATCCACCGAAGTCAGTGTAATCGTCAGTTTCGAATCGATGGCCCAGTGATGGTCGATAATCTTCTTGAAATCAAAATCGCTCACAAGATCGCCACTGACGATGATGAATGTCGTATCCAAAAACGCTCTTGCCGCTTTTACCGCTCCGGCCGTACCAAAATCCTCTTCAGGCAGTACATATTCGATCTTGGCACCGATACTGCTTCCGTCACCAAAATGGTTTTTGATGATATCGGGTTTGAAGTAGAGCAGTACGACAATTTCTGTAATCCCGATATCGACCAGCTTTCGCATGGTATGTTCCATCATGGGAATATTGCAAATGGGAAGCATAGGCTTGGGCAGCGAATGCGTCAGCGGCTGAATACGTGTTCCAAACCCTCCGGCCATCATGACCGCTTTGATCTTGCGAGACATTGTACCCCTCCCTTAAATGGAAATAATGGAATTTTCCGTACCGAAGCTGTTGCTTCTGCACGCAGTTTCCGGCTCATTCTGCCATACGTCATCGACAATATAGCGGAACTCATACTCATTATTGGCTGGCAGAATTTTAGTAATAGAAAAACTGCCATCTTTCTTCTGCTTCATTTTTTCCCGTTTCCAGTCACTCCAAGACCCTGCAATTTCAACTGTTTCTCCCGTACCTTCAGGCACCTCAAGCGTAAAAGTAACCCATGCTTTATTTGCATTTTTTTTGATCTTGAGCATTTTTTCTCCTTTTCACTGTTGTGTGAATTTTTTTACAAGAATGCGCTTGCCCAGTTCAACACCGGGCTGATTGTAGGTATCGATGTGCATCCCTATGCCGCAGGCGGATGTCAGTATTTCAAAATAGAGGATCAGTTCACCGACAGTGAATTCTGACATACTCTCCGCCTCTATCGTCGTTACGGGAATATCTTTGGCCATAAGACTCTCTTTTGTGGCATCACACTCAATGTCAATGAGTTCATTGAATGTATGCCCGTTGACATAATCGACCTTTTCAATATGTTTGAGCGAAATATCCGGTATGGTGAGTGCCTTGTCAAAATTGTCTATCTTGATGAACGTAACGGTTTTATCTCTGACACCGTCAATGATGAGCTGCAGAAACGAGTGCTGGTCAACCGAACCTATATGCCCTACGGGTGTCAGTCCGGTATGGTTTCCCTCTGCATCTCTTTTCCCCAGTGACTCTCCCCAAAGCTGAACAAACCATTTGGTGAAGTTTTCCAGGCAGTCACCGTAGGAAAAGAGCACCGTTACCGGGTAGTGTTCACGGTTTTCTGTCAGATAGACCGCTTTGTGCAGCAGATGGTTTTCCTTACCTTCAAAAAAACGTTTACCGAAGACCGCTGCTCCCTGAAGAACAGAGGCCACATCATATCCCGCCAGCCGCAATGGCACGACTCCGACACTGCTCAGAACGGAAAAACGTCCGCCAACATTGTCGGGTATATGAAAACGCCGTATCCCGTACGCATCGGCAAAACGATCCAGCGGTGAATTAGAGTCGGTAATCACCATAATCCGCTTTGTGTCCTCTGCCTGTGAGAGGTCGAGGGCAAAGTGTTGGAGTGCCGCTTTAAAAATGGAAGTGGTTTCAATGGTAGTGCCCGATTTTGAAACCACAATAAAGAGTGTATTGTCCCTTTTCATACGGGCAAACTGTTTCAGGATAGATACCGGATCGGGATTTTCAAGAAAGACCATCCGTTTGGCATGGGGATACCGGCTTTCCAGTGCTGCATGTACCGCTTTGGTTCCAAGAGAGGAGCCGCCGATGCCGATAACGGCAATAGTATTGATTTGTGCAAGAAAGCCCGATGTATCCTTCATATAGGTTTCAACCTCTGAAAGCACTGCCTGAGAATCATCCGGAAGGGTATAGTAGCCGCTTACACCTGTTTCCTTCTCTTTTTTGATAGCTTCAAATATCTCTTCTGCCCTGCTGCTTTTAGCAGTTTCCTTTTGCCCGCTAAAGCGTTCTTCATACCGTATCATTTCTCCTCCCTCCTAATTAAATGTTATGCCAATACTGTATCAGCGATCTTTTTTGCATCTGACTGTAAAGCTTCAAGATGTGATTCTGACACAAAACTTTCCGCATATATTTTGTAGATATCTTCTGTACCTGATGGTCTGAGCGCAATCCAGCCATGCTGTGTCACGATTTTAAGACCTCCTATATCCGCATGGTTTCCCGGAGCCTTTGTATAGATAGATTGTATCGTTTCTCCGGCAAGCATTGTTTGACCAATATCATTCGGAGAGAGTTTTTTAAGCTGTTCTTTTTGTGATTTTGTTGCCGGCGCATCGATCCTGCCATAAAATGCCTTGCCAAATTGTGATTCGAAACCGGCATAAATATCTGACAGATCCCGTTTCTCTTTTGTTAGAATTTCGGCAGCCAGCATGTTCAGCAAAATACCGTCCTTGTCTGTCGTCCATACCGTACCGTCGAAACGGAGGAAAGATGCCCCCGCACTCTCTTCCCCGCCAAATCCGAGTGTTCCGTCCATGAGCCCTTCGGCAAACCACTTGAATCCAACGGGTACTTCATAGATCTCTTTCCCAAGCGAAGATACAACCCGATCGATCATAGAACTGGAAACCAGTGTTTTCCCTATCTTAATCTCCTCCGGCCATCTGTTTCTGGTGCGCAGAAGATACCAGATTGCTACACTCAGATAGTGATTGGGATTCATGAGCCCCCCTTTGGGTGTCACAATGCCGTGCCTGTCAGAGTCAACATCGTTGGCAAAGGCAATATCGTATGTATCTTTCATCTCGATCAAACCTGCCATTGCATAGGGAGAAGAGCAGTCCATACGGATCTTCCCGTCATGATCAAGGTGCATGAAGGAAAAGGTAGGATCTACATATGGATTGCGTATATCCATTCCAAGGCCGTACAGTTCATTGATCTTTTCATACACGGCGATACTCGCCCCGCCAAGCGGATCGACACCGATCTTCAAATCGCTTTTACGAATGGCATCCATGTCAACAATGTCACCAAGTGCTTCGACATAGGGGGTAACATAGTCATACCCGGAGACAAAACCCGACTGCATTGCCTCCCGGATAGAACAGGAGAGTACCTCTTCGAGTCCGTCTTCAAGAATGGCATTGGCCCGTTTTTCAATCTCTCCGGTCACATCAGTATCTGCCGGTCCTCCGTTGGGCGGATTGTATTTGTAGCCGCCATCGGCCGGAGGATTGTGCGAAGGGGTAATAACAACACCGTCACAGAGTTCTTCACCCTTTTTGTTAGCTTCGATAATGGCAAACGAGACAAGCGGTGTCGGTGTATAGCCGTCCCCTTTGGCAATCATCACCGGTACACGGTTGGCGGCAAACACTTCAATGGCACTCAGCTGTGCCGGTGTGGAAAGTGCATGGGTATCCTTGCCAATAAAGAGTGTTCCGGTAATGCCGTTGGCTTTCCTGTAATCGCAGATCGCCTGACTGATTGCCTTGACGTGGGCTTCGTTGAAGCTTCGCGTATAGGCGCTTCCCCGGTGACCGGAAGTACCGAAAGCGACACGTTCCTCTTTTTTTGTCATGTGCGGCCTACGTGTGTAATAGGCGCTGATCAGCTTGGGAATATTTTCAAGCATACTTTTCGGGACTTTTTTGCCGGCCAGTGGATGGATGTGTGTGGATGCCATTTTAATTCTCCTTTAATGTATGACTGATAGGTACGTAAAATTTTTCCAGATAGTCTTTCATCATGCGTCTCGCACTGAATTGAGGCGAAATGCTGATGATCGCTCTTTTCATTTTTTTCGCCCACCCTTTGGGGTACCCTTCCTTGCTTTCGGTATAGAAAAGAGGAATGATCTCGTTTTCGAGGGTATCATAGATAGATGCAGCATCACGGGCATCGTCAGATGTTTCCGTACCAATCACCCATCCGTTACCGCCGTCATAGCCTTCCGGCCACCAGCCGTCCATGGCAGAAAAATGCAGCGTGCCGTTCAGACTGGCTTTCATGCCGCTCGTACCACAGGCTTCCATTGGAATCTGCGGATTGTTCAGCCATACATCGACACCATGTACCAGATATTTGGCAACCTCTTCCCCATAGTCTTCAATAAATGCAATACGTCCCTTGAATTTTGGGTTCTGTGCTACCTTGAAAATATTTTGTATCATTTTCTTTCCAGGATTGTCAGAGGGGTGTGCTTTTCCCGTAAAGATGATCTGTACAGGCCGGTTGCTGTTCGTGACAATCTTTTCAAGCCTGTCAAGATCATGCAGTATGAGGTTGGGACGTTTGTAGCTTGTCATACGCCGTGCAAATCCAATGGTCAGAACATCCGGATCGAGCATCACCCCCTCCGCCATGGCAACAAGCGGATCGATCCCCTCGTTCGACCACTTTTGTCTCACCCGTTCCCGGATAAAATTCACCAAACGTACTTTACTGTCATAATGTATCTGCCAAATTTTAAGCGGATCGATCTCTTCCACTCTGTTCCAGACCGCTTTTTCATCTTCAAGGTGCTGCCACTGCTCTCCAAGTACTTTGTCATAGGTCTGCATCAGTACATCATTCAGCCAGGTGGGAATGTGCACACCGTTTGTCACATAGTCGATGGGAACCTTCTTTTCATCATCCATAGCAAAAACATCTTTCCATATCTGTCTGGTCACTTCCGAATGTTTTTTGCTGACGGCATTACGCTGGCGGCACAGCTTCAAACCAAGTACAGTCATGTTGAAACCGTCATTGGGAGCGTCAGGATTGATGCCAAACTGAAAGAATTGATCTTTACTCAGACCGAGCCGCTGCCAGTAGTCCCTGAAGTAGTTGCTCATCATATCAAAACCATAAACATCCGTTGCCGCCTGAAGCGGTGTATGTGTCGTAAATACAGAGGTCGCTTTTACTTTTTCGATCGCCTCTTCGAGACTCAGGTTCTCATCTTCAATGAAACTCCGTATCCGTTCAAAGAGCGCAAAAGCCGGATGCCCTTCGTTAAGGTGTAAAATGGAGTACTTGATGCCGAGTGTCTCCAATACTCTATATCCGCCGATCCCAAGAACGATCTGCTGTCTGAGACGCTGGTTCATATCGGGTACATAAAGGTGTGAACTGATACCCCTGTCCCACGGATCGTTCTGCTCCACATCTGTATCGAGCAGGTAGAGTGTCACCCTGCCTACATTGATCTTCCATACCGATGTATAGACCGGCGGATCTATGAAGGGAACCTGTACCGTCAGGTGATCGCCGTTTTGATCCAGTACCCGTTCAATGGGTGCACTGTCTTTGTCGATGGTCTCATTGGTACCGTTCTGCCATCCGTCACTGCCGATCACCTGTCTAACATATCCCTGTGCATACATAAAACCTATCCCCACCATGGGAAGTCCCATATCACTGGACTCTTTCAAAATGTCACCGGCAAGAAAGCCCAGTCCGCCCGAGTAGATCGGTACAGAGTGATGCAGTCCGTACTCTGCACAAAAGTAGGCAATGGGCAGAGGCTCCTCTTTGGCATAAACCCGGCTGTCCTGCATATAGTCTCTGAAGAGTGCATGCACATACTGATACTCTTTCATGAACGTTTCATTCTTAATCAGGGCATCGAGCTCGTGCTGTGAAAGCATATTCAGCATTTTAATGGGGTTGTGGCTGCTCGCTTTCCAAAGATAGGGATCGATGAGTCTGAAAAGATTTTTGCCCCGTGGGTTCCATGTCCACCAGAGGTTGAGGGAGATATCACTTAAAAATTCAATCTCTTTGGGAAGTTTCGGTATGACAATATTTTTGGAGGGATCGGTAGTCAGCATTTCTATCCTTTTTCGATGATTGATAGATCAAAAATCATAACATAAATTAGTAACTGTCTAATAATATCAAATTATAGCAACTATGTTTGTTAACCAACTAACAGACGTTGTTAACCATTAGAGAGTATAGTTTCATTGTCATCATACTTCTTTCTATCGTCACTGCATGGGAAGCTGTCTGGTCAACATTTCACTTCACAATTTTTAAACACGGGAAAACCCATGATCAAAAAAAGCCTTCACTGGATCTTCCACCTCTACTATGACGGATTTACGCAGATGCGTATGGGAAAGAAACTGTGGGCGATTATGATCATCAAAGTTTTCATTCTGTTCGTTATCGTCAAATGGCTTTTTTTTCCTGACATACTGCAGGAAAAATTTCACACTGACACAGCAAGAAGCAATTATGTGTTAGATCACTTAACAGGAGAGAACAATGCATCACATTGACCCTTCACTGATAGACTGGTCGCGTGCGCAGTTTGCACTGACAGCACTCTATCACTGGATATTCGTTCCGCTGACACTGGGGCTGACGTTTATTGTTGCCATTATGGAGACGATCTATGTCAAAACCGGTAACGAATGGTGGAAAAAAACCACCAAATTCTGGATGGGACTGCTGGCGATCAACTTCGCCATCGGACTTGCCACAGGTATTATTATGGAGTTTGAGTTTGGTACCAACTGGTCGAACTACTCATGGATAGTCGGAGACATTTTCGGAGCACCCCTGGCCATTGAAGGGCTTATGGCATTCTTTATGGAGTCAACCTTTTTTGCCGTCATGTTCTTTGGCTGGAACAAAGTTTCAAAACGCACACACCTGCTCTCGACATGGCTGGTGGCCATCGGTTCGAACCTTTCAGCACTCTGGATCCTCATTGCCAACGGCTGGATGCAACACCCTGTGGGGATGCACTTCAACCCCGACACCGCACGCAACGAAATGACCGACTTCTGGGCAGTGGTTTTCAACCCCAATGCCTACACCAAGTTTCTGCACACCATCAGCAGCGGTTACGTGCTTGCTTCCCTCTTTGTTATCGCTATCAGCAGCTGGTATCTGCTCAAGAAACGTGATATTCAGTTTGCCAAGCGTTCCATTATGGTTGCAGCAAGTTTCGGACTTATGGTATCACTCTTTAACCTCACGACAGGTGACGATGCAGCAAGACAGGTTGCCAAGTACCAGCCGATGAAACTGGCATCCATGGAAGGTCTTTATGAGGGGAAAAGCGGTGCGGAGATCGTTGCCTTCGGTATTTTGGATCCGTCCAAAACACTCAAGGACAAGAAAGACCCATTCCTTGTCAAGTTCGCCATCCCCGGAGGGCTTTCACTGCTGAGTTATCACAGTTTCGATGCCTATGTCCCCGGCATAGAGGACATTGTTTACGGAAACAAAGCACATCACATTATGAGTGCGGCAGAGAAGATGCAGCAGGGCAAAAAAGCTGTTGCAGCTCTCAAAGCCTACAAAGAGGCCAAAAAGGAAGGCAATGTCCAGGAGGCAAAAGTACAGCGTAGCATTTTCGAAGCCAACAGCAAATACATGGGCTACGGCTACCTTACTTCACCGGAACAGACCGTACCCAATGTACCTCTTACCTTCTATGCGTTCCACACGATGGTCGGGTTTGGTACATGGTTTATCCTGCTCTTTGTCATCATTCTCTACCTGACCATGACCAACGAACTGCATGCACACCGTTGGGTACTCTGGGCAGGTGTCTGGAGCCTTCCTATGGGTTACATCGCCCAGGAAGCCGGCTGGATCACCGCAGAAGTCGGCAGACAGCCCTGGGCCATTCAGGATATGCTGCCCGTAGGTATGGCGACCTCCAACATAGCATCAGGCTCTGTCATGCTTACCTTCTGGATGTTCGCCATCCTCTTTACCGCACTGCTGATTGCGGAAGTGAAGATCATGGCAACCCAGATAAACATTGGTCCTAAGGAGGCAGATCATGTTTAATGCACTTACAACCCTGCAGCTACAGGAGTACTGGTGGTTCCTTACTGCCCTGCTCGCTGCACTTTTTGTTTTTATGACTTTTGTCCAGGGCGGACAGAGTCTGTTGTGGACACTCGCCAAGACAGAAACCGAGCGTGACATCATTGTCAATGCACTCGGCAGAAAGTGGGAGCTGACATTTACCTCACTGGTCATGTTCGGTGGAGCACTTTTTGCTTCATTCCCTCTCTTTTACGCCACCAGTTTTGGAGGTGCCTACTATGTATGGATGGCAATACTGTTTTGTTTCATCATTCAGGCGGTTGCCTACGAATACCGTAAAAAGCCGGGAAATGTTTTTGGCGAAAAAACCTATGAAGTCTTTTTATTCATCAACGGTAGCCTCGGCATCATTCTTGTCGGCACTGCACTGGGTACACTCTTTACGGGCGGACACTTCATCGTCAATGACATGCATCTCTCCCACTGGACAACCAAAGCCTATGGGCTTGAAGCAGTACTGAGCTTTTTCAATGTCGCCTTTGGATTCATGCTCTTCTTCCTGGCACGTTTGAGTGCAGCACTCTACTTCATCAATGCTGTCGATGATGCATCCATTCTCAGCCGTGCGCGCACTGTGCTCAAGTATGAGAGCTGGATATTCCTGATCCTCTTCCTCTATGTCACCGGCAGCATTCTGACAATGAACGGATACACGTATGACCCTCAAACCATGATTGTCTCTGTCGAGCCTATGAAGTTCCTGCACAATTTTGAAGCAATGCCGGCAGTGGCAGGAATGTTTGCAATCGGTGTTCTGCTGCTGCTTGCAGGTCTTTACATGGGTGCCTACACACAAAGTGACAAGGGCATCTGGCCTGCGGGTATGGGCATTGTACTGACGGTCACAGCACTCATGCTCATACTGGGGTACAACCATACAGCATACTACCCGTCACTTTCAGACATGCAAAGTTCCCTGACCATCGAAAACAGTGCCAGCAGCCGTTATACGCTCATCGCCATGAGTTATGTATCGCTTCTGGTACCTTTCGTATTGGGATACATTGTTCTCGTATGGAGAGCGATGAACAGAGAAAAAATTACAGCGGATGAAGTCGAAAACGATCCGCATCACTACTAAGGAGAAGACAATGGACTATTCAGACGCAATATTCTGGTATGCTTCGTGGCCGGTACTTATCTATGTCGCCTACCGTTTCGTACTGATCAATATGAAACACCATGCCAAAATGGAACGCCTTGAAATGCTCGAAGAGCGTTTCGGGAAAGAGGTTGAACACCAAAAGTGTGAAGAGTTTTGATACTCTGTCAAATACTTGATATAATGGCTGCATGAAAAAGAAAAAACACACCATCGACCCCAAAGACCTGATGGCGGTCGAACGTGCCACGACAGCACTCATCGGAACCGCTATCTCGCTGATCGTGCTTGGTTTTGTGGTCGAAAAATTCGAACTCTTTTTGGATCTCTTCGCTACGGAGCTGAAGGGTAAGGAAACTGCCAAACTACCGGTTCAGGTTGCGCATGCGGCTTTCTACAACTATTTGGGTATCGCCATTGTTGCCGCAGGGATCATCCTTTCGCTCTACACCTACCGTTACTACACCCGCTGGGTACGCCACCTTGAAGAAGGCCGGCTCGATACGGACAAAAACATCTATCTCATGCTCGCTATTTTTATTGCGCTTATCGGTGTCATTTTGCTTGCGAGTATGATAGTACTGTAAAAGGAGAGAACATGGATATGCAAAAAGCGCTAAAACAACAACAGAACGAGATCAATGATTATGCCCTCTATACGGCAATGGCACACCGAGAAAAAGAGTTGCACAATAAAAAAGTTTTCGAAGAGATCGCTGCCGAAGAGAAAGAGCATTATGAGTTCTGGCGAAACATTACCGGAAAATCACTGAAACCAAGCCGTTTTCTTATCAATTGGTATATCCTGCTTGCAACACTCTTTGGGACTTCTTTTGCCCTAAAGCTTGCCGAAAAGCGGGAAGAAGGTGCTGAAGCTTTCTATAAATCACTTTTTCAAACCTATCCACAGGCAAAAGAGATCTATGCACAGGAGATGAAGCACGAAGAAGAGCTCATCGATATGCTTCATGATAAAAAGCTGCTCTATGCCGGAGCCATCGTACTGGGAATGAACGATGCGCTTGTAGAACTTACCGGAACGCTGAGTGGTATCGCCCTGGCATTTGACAAGAGTATGGTAGTGGGTGTCACAGGTGCTATTATGGGTATTGCCGCTTCCCTCTCTATGGCAGGTTCTTCTTACCTTGAAGCCAAAGAGAGCCCGGTCGAAGGTATCACTGCGGGCGTTTACGCTGCCTACACAGGGGTATCGTACATTCTTACCACCCTCTTTCTTGTTCTGCCCTTTTTTCTTGTGGGTTCCATTAAGGTCGCACTTACAAGCATGTTCGCTGCAGCATTCATTGCCATTATGCTTTACAACTTCTACATCTCCGTGGCCAAAGACCAGTCTTTCTTCCGGAGAACCACACAAATGTTTGTTATCACCTTTGGTGTTGCACTTATCTCCTTTGCCATCGGCTATGTCGTAAAGCACTACTTCGGAGTCGAAATCTGATCTTCTTCTCGTATCTGTCAGCTGGCTAACAGATACGGTTTACCTTACTCCTGTATACTTGTTTTTGCAGATAAATACACCATAAAGGATCTAAGATGAAAAAGAACATTCTACTTTCGGCGGCAGCAGCACTGCTCGTTGCAAGCACTTCTCTCTATGCGACTTCAAACAAGGAACTCAAAGCGATTGAACATGCCGATGTGCCCGTGCATCATTTCTGGGCATTCGGTGAAGCACCGGACCATTTGACAAAACAACAGGTCGAATATCTAAAATCAGTAGGTCTATTGAAAAAACATGCCATGCTGAGCAAGGAGATGAAAAAGCTTGTTCATAAACAAAACGAAGCATCCAAGGAAGTGACAGCAGGTCTTGTCGAAACGCTCAAAGCCATTGCAAACCTTGAAAAGAAAGAGACCAAGGCAGCAGAAAAACACTTGAAGATTGCAAGTGAATTCTTTGAAAAAGCTATCAAAAAAGAGCCGGCACTCAAGCTGATCCCGGTAGATGAAGATATCAGCCTTGTTGAGCATACCATTACACTTGACGATGCGAAAAAGATCAAAAAAACAGCACTCAAACTGCTTCAGGAAAATCATCCTCAGGAAACCATCGATCTGCTCAGCCTGCTGAAGAATCAGATCACTGTCTCTACTACCGCAATACCTATGGATCTCTACCCTGCAGCAACCCAAAAAGCCTATGAAGAACTTAAAAAAGGCAAGAAACCAGAAGTTGCACTGCAAACACTCGCTGCTGCACTCGACACCATAGTAACGGTTGAAGTTGTAGTACCTATCCCTGTACTCGTAGCACAGAGCGCCATTCTCGATGCATCAAAACTGTCAAAAAACAAAGGAAAAGAAGCACAAAAGCTGCTTGATATTGCACAAAATCAACTCGACCTTGCCCAATATGAAGGGTATCTCTCCAAATATGACAAAGAGTATAAAGCACTCAGCGAAGAGATCAACGTATTGAAGAAAAAAGCAGGCGAAGGGAATATTGTCGAAAAAGATTATGACAAAATAAAATCTTACTTTGATGGTCTTTTAACCAAAATGCATAAAGGTAAAAAGAAAGAGAAATAGCATACTCTTGAAATGTATTGCCCCGCGCAGCAGCACAGGGCAATACGCTGCTGCGATTATTTCAGCTTTTTCTTCAAATCAGATTTTGCCTCTTCTTCGAAGGCTTTTATTTTCTTCTTGGCAACCTGCTGATCTTCTTTTTCAATCTCTTTTACTTCAGTGATTGCATCAACTTTTTTTTCATCTGCTTTTGCCTCTTCAGCAAATTTAGTTTTATCGCGTTTTGCTTCCAGAGCTTCTTTTTTCGTTACTTCTTCAACCTTTTTCTCTGCGGCTGCTTCTCCTTTGACTTTCCCCTTCATCAATGCGGCTGCCTCTTTTTTTGCCACCACATCTGTCAGACTGTTGGCTGTTAACGCCGTAGTTCCAAACAAAACAGCAGCAAGTACCGTAGAAATCATTACAGATTTTTTCATAGTATTCTCCTCAAGTATAGTATGGATAACATTCTATTATATCGATATCCATTTTCAGCTGTATTGATTTACATCAATGAAAAAAGTAATACGATGTTCGTGTTTATCCGTACAAACGTTTAAAAAGCATCATGCCAAGCATTGTTGCTGTAATACACAAAACAACATTGAGTGTCACGTTCATCGTCACCCTGCCCCACAGTCCGCCCTGAAGCATGGTGAGTGTCTCAAGAGAAAAGGTTGAAAAGGTTGTCAGCGCGCCGAGCATCCCTGTGATAACAAGCGCCTTCTGGTGCGGTGCGACTACCGACTCGAAGTAAAGTGCCATAAAGCCGATGATGAAGCTGCCCAGTATGTTGACACTGAGTGTACCTACAGGAAAAAGTGTCGGAGAGAGTCTCTGTACCCAGCCGCTAATGAGAAAACGTAAAATAGCACCTATGAAACCGCCGGTTCCTACGGCAAGCAGAAGTGTCGGTTGCATCAGGCTTCTCCTTCAAATTTTGGATGATGATAGAGCACCACATCGATGTCATGGGTGGTTACAAGCCCTTCCGTAATCATAGGTGAAGCCGCTTCGAGAAAAGCATTGATCTTCTCTTCGGTTTCAATGATAGTTATGAGCAGCGGTACTTTCTGTTTGAGTACCCACACATTGAAACTGTGAATCTCCGAATGCGCACCCAGCCCGGCGACCCCTTTAAATACGGTAGCACCGGCCAACCCTTTCTCTTTTGCCAGGGAAAGCAGTGCTTCAAAAAGCGGTCTGCTCTCATACATATCTTCATTGCTGATATAAATTTTCAGCTCTTTGCGTTTTCCCAGATAACGTTGCATTTCATTTCCTTTTTTAATTTTTATATTTCAGGTATGCTTACTTTCTGCCACAAATGTAACACCTTCATCCACAGACCGGATATGCAAATCCCTTTGCGGGAAAGGTATCTCTATATTGTTGGCATTGAGTGCATCGTAAATGATGATCAGAAACTCCGACGCCGTACGCTTGGGCTTATGGAGTTTGTCACCTTTTACCCACACCATCAATTCAAAGTTCACACTGCTGTCAGCCATCTCTGTCATAATCACTCGTGTAGTCCTTAAGGCATCCTCTACAATGGCATCTGCCACGTCACTGTTGTGTACGGCATCGATAACAATATCGATCACCCGGTGGGCATCTGTGCCATAAGCCACACCAAAAGGAATGGAAAAGCGGCGTACGCTGTCGCTCATGGTCCAGTTGATGACATTGCCCTCAATGAAACTCTGATTGGGGATGATAATATCGATGTTCTCATTGGTGTTGATGGTGGTCGATCGCATACGGATATCTGTCACATATCCTCTATGGTCACCGATTTCCACATAATCACCGATTTTGATGCTGCGTTCAAACATCAGTATCAGTCCCGAAACAAAGTTGGAAACAATATTCTGCAGTCCAAACCCGATACCCACAGAGAGTGCGCCGGCTACCAATGCAAGCGAGGAGAGTTTGACCCCTACTATATTAAGTGCAATAAAGAACGAGATGGTAATAATGGTATAGAAACCAAGATTGGCCAAAAGTGTCCGTGTAGAAGGGCTGAACGACCTTCGATTGGATGTCATATTTTTAATTTTGCTTTTATAGAGCAAGCCAAAAAGAAAACCAAAGATAAAGACCAGTAAAGCCACCACAATTTTAAAAAGACTGATGTCTGTGCCATTAAGTGTAAAAACGGGTTTATTTACAAATGTCCACCCATCCAGGAGCAACTGCTTAAATTCCTGTTTACCCGAACCTGCAAGTGTTCCGATCTCACCCATATAACTGTTTTCAAACTTCAGCAGTAACGGCGCAAGATATGTATCAACTTCATTTTCAGAAAGAAGATGGTACGCCACACTCTCATGTCTCAATGTTTTCGCTTCTTTGAATGCCCCGTCATTTTTTGCCTTGACATAGGCAGAAAAGAGTAAAAAACGGGTAGAAAGGAGCACTTTTGTTTCATTGAAGTATGTCTGTTTATGCGCATTGATCTGTTTGTCAATACGGGCTTCCTCTTTCGCATCGTTCACAAGCTGCGCCTGTTCCTTTTGAATGGAAAGCTTGTTCAGTACAGTTTCGTACTTCAGCACCTCCTGCTCTACTTTGGAGACGTCTGCCGCCAGTTTTTTAACATCAAGCTGTAGTCTTTTCAGCGATACTACCATTGCCTTCTGAAGTTCAAGAAGCTCCTTTTGCAGCATATCAATACGTTTTTTGTCCAAAGAAACTTTTTTGTGATAAAAAGCATCCTGCAGTTGGTATGAACGCAAATGTACATCATTACTCGATTTGGATACAATGGTAGACTCTATAGTCTTTATTTTAACCTTACTGCTGTCAAGTTCTTTTTGAAGGGAAGAGATACGGCTGATATCATCAAGAAAAAAGAGAAACAGGTTTCTATACCCTTCTTCATTGTCTGCCGGCTTAACCTTTTTGGGAACAAATACTGATTTTTGATCATTCTGCTTGAGAAGATCCTGCAGCATGATCTTTTCCAGCGTTGCCTCTTCTGTACGGTTTGACTCTTTTTCTATGGTAAAAAGAAGCTGTTTGTAGACCGTAACATTGCCGTCCACGATTGTAGCATTGACTTCTGCCCCGCTAAGCAACAAGGGAAGAGAAAGCAGGAAGCAAAAAAGATGTTTTACAGAAAATGCCCTACTCATAAGGTTGCCCACAGCCCTTTGACTCCGCTAATGATGAACTGTGCCGCAATGGCACCGACCACAAGCCCCATAATACGGGTCAGTATCTTCATACCAGTCACACCGAGAGTCCTGTTAATCGCCCCGGCATAGCGCAGTGTAAAATAAACAGCGACAGAAGCTGCAAAAATAGAAACGCTCACCAGTGCATAGCTTACGGTATGGGTATAGTGTTCCAAATGGTTATTGTTCAAAACAATGATCGTCGCAATCACACCGGGACCAAACAGAATGGGAATACCAAGCGGAATAACCGAAACGTCATCCTTTGTTTCCGCCTCATTGGCCTCTTCTACGGAGTGGCGCGTTTTACTCTGCTGTCCGTATGCCATACTGATGGCGATCATCATCAGAATGATCCCGCCGATCACTTTGAGCGAGAGCACATTGATACCGAAAAGTTTGAAAATAAACTCTCCACTGAAAAGAGTGACCAAGGAAGCAATGACCACCGTCAGAGTCGCCTTAAAGGCGATGGGACGGATGACTGCCGGTGTAGCGGGAGAGACCATTCCAACCATGATACTTGCAGCAGCTATGGGGTTGAGAATGGTAATAAGCGCAATAATATCATGCGAAAGAATGGGAAAATAAGCAGTCAAAACGGCTCCCTTGCTTTTTTACTGTAGTATACTACACGATCTCTTCAAGATCGTGTGCAAGTTCATCCACTTTTGACTTTTCTCTGCTTTTGAGGTGCACCGCAGTTGCCCATATGGCACCAACAAAACTGAGGATCACGAAGATCCAGGGATTGATCATATCGTAGGCGTAGTAGTCGATCATTGCTGTCAGGGCAAGGAAAAGCACAAAGTAGACACTGAAGAGTGCCGCTTTGTGCTTGAAACTACTGCCCTTTTTTTTCTTCGTCTTCGACTTCATCGACAAAGATACCTCCCCACAACAGTGCAAATCCGTCAAATAGCAGGCTGATACCCACAAAGAGTCCTACCATAAAGAATGAGCTGAACGGCCAGCCTACCACAAAGATGACACCCAGTGCCAGAGAGGTAATAGCATTAATGAGCCAAAGCCACCATATTTTCTGCGGTTTAAGCGAAAACGCCAAAGCAAAGCCGGCAAAGGAGTCAATGAAGAAATAGACAGCAAAGAACATCCCCAGTGCTGCAATTCCCTGTGCCGGATAGAAGATCATCAGTATACCGACGAGCGTAAGCACAAAACTCTTGAGCCAGCCCGCCCAGTCACGCCGGTTACTCATCCAGGTCAGTGTGCCTGAAGAGATGCCCGCAAAGAGCATCAGGTAGGCAACAAATGCCAGTGTCGTAAAAGACATAAAGGTCGGGAAAAATATCCCGATCGAGCCAAGGATAATAAAAGCGATACCGCTGACCTTGGCGTACTTTTTAAAATTATCCACCAGATTTTTGTTAATATTCATCTCAGGTGAGAGTGCATTATTCCAGTTCCACATGGTATTGTCCTTTTATTTGACAGTTTTCTTTTCGTCCTGCTGTGCCTCTTTGTGGAAAACACCAATCTCTTTTTTCGCTTTTTGCGCTTCAGCTTTCTCAAATGCCTGTACTTTCTCTTCTGCAATATTTTCAGATGACTTCTGCGCTTTCTTACTGCTGTCGATCAAGTTTTTGATATCATTTTTGAGCGTATCATAAAGTTTGGCAACAATATTTTTGCCTTTAATCTCTTTTTGGATATTTTCAATATCTGTATTGAGTGTTTTATATGCCGCTTCATGTCTGGAAACATAGCCGAGCAGTTCAGCACGTTTGAGCTCTTCTTTTGCTGCTGCAAGTAGTTTCTGTGCCTCTTTTTTCTTGTTCTTGTCCAGTTTGGAAGCATCGATAATGAGATCCTGTGCTACCAGCAGCGGTGTCGGAATGACAGCTTTTGCAATGACCAATGAATTCATCGCGGTTGCAAGCGTTTCAAATGCCGTTTTCTGGTCACCCTTTTTCAGTGCCTCAAGCGCTTTTTTCGTTGCGATGGGGTAAATTTTCATCGGAATGGAAACAATACTGATATCCAATTCATCCTTCAGTGGTACCAGTACCGCTGTCGCAACCTGTGTATCATGTGCTTTAAGCAGCTGCTGTGCCAGTTTCAGACGCGCTGCGATGACATCGGAACTGCCAAGGAAAGCAAATGCCTGAAAACGCTCATCAATAGGAACCAGGTCAAGTGCAGGATTTGCCTTGAGTGCCGCATCGAAACTTTTATTTGCCGCTTCAAGCGCTTTTTGCGCAACATCTTTTTTCCCTGCCTGTAATGCCTGCAATGCGGCAAAAGCATTCTGCATACCCGCTACAATCTCTTTGGGTGCCTGCTTATGATTCTTCATCTCTGCCTGAGCCATATTGTGTACCAGTGTTTTTTTGTCTGTTTTTGCCTGAAGTCCGGTCGCTCCAAGCAGAACACCACATGCCAGTGCTGAAAGTAATACTCTTTTTTTCATTTTTTATCCTTATGAAATATTTTTTGTTCATTAACATTATAGGATCTTAACTATAACGAATATTTAACAGGGTTTAAAGTTAAATTGATATTTATTTCAAAACAGCCGGCACTCTATAAAGAATATGATGGATCTATTTTGGATTTGACATATTTCGAATAGATTACACACAGGATTGGCTATAATATGCCACATTTTGACAAAAAGGCCTATCGATGAGACAACCTTTTATGCTACTGCTTCTGCTTGGCGGTACACTGCTGGCAGATGCCACACTTAAACATATGACCCTGCGGGGCACGGACTTTACCTCTATAACTGAAGATTACGACGTCTACGACAGCAAGGGACGGGTACTGAAGTTCTACCGTGACGAGCAGAATTATGACCTCAAACATCTTTTCAACCTCACACTTAACGACAAAACCGGTACCTGCAGCGCACGCAGTGTTGAAGAGGGATCGATGGAGATCAACGGCAATACCATCACACTCTACACCTTCTGGGACAGACAGGGGCGCATCTATGACGTCCCCTATGGCGCACGTATCAAACGCTACGAAGTGCAAAAAGACGGTACGCTCAAACTGCTCTCAAGCAAACTCTACATCGAAACGGCAAAAAAAAGCTTTGATAGAGAAAGCGGTATGCGTTTTTTGTGGGAAACTCCCAAGACTGAAGAGGATAAAGCGGCATTCAATGCCTATATCAAAAATGCCGAACAGCAATACAAAGGAAAGTTTGTCTTCGGCGAAGATGCCAAAGCACTTATCAAAGAGGTCAAAGCCGCATTGGACAGAAAAATGGCCAAGCGCTGGAGATAGCGCATATTCTCTTCTTTCTCCCACGCTTTTCTACCTGAAATGTGGGAGCAAAATATCGTAATTTTTGGTGCGTGATTACGCACCCTACGCGACATCGATACCGTTGTTTCTCCCAAGACCAAATACGCCAACAAGCAATCAAAAATGGTGGCTTTTGCAGGGAAAACGTTTCTCGTTTTCTGCCACTTTTGCGAAGATGTTCAGCGGTGTATCTGTCTTTTTTGCCACCGCTTCCACGGCTTCAATATTCTCTTCAGGAAAGCTGATCAGCATTTCATACTCCTCCCCGCTAAAGCCGGTATCATCGTCAATATTTTTTAATATTTCAAATCCATATTTATTCATATCAAGCAGCTTGTTCGTATCACAGTAGAGGCCATCGGAGATGTCCATGCCACTGTGAAGCAACGGGCGTGCCTCGTAGATAAAATCACCCCGAAGCTTCGGTTCGTAAAAGCGTGAATCCGCAGCGATCTTTTCTCCCCGGAAAAGTGCATCGAGCGCTTTTTTACTCTTGCCCAGCGTGCCGGTATAGGCAAGCAGGTCTCCGGGTTCAAGTCCGCTTCTAAGCAGCGGATCGTCACTTTCTGACACCAGCGCAATACTAAGATGCAGTTTCTCTCCTCCTATTGTATCGCCGCCGATGATTTCACAGCCAAACTCAGCCGCAGTGCGTTCCATGCTCCCCGTCAGTTCATCAATTTGGGATGTCGTCAAATCAGGCGGTATGCAGACGGTTACCAGCGCATATTTGGGGTGTGCGTTCATAGCTATGGCATCGGAGAGGTTCACGAGCATCGCCTTGCGCCCGATCTGCGCCATACTCATCCATTCACGCTTGAAGTGGCTTCCCTCGAAAAAAGCGTCCATGCTGTAAAGCGTCTTTCCTACTACCGCAGCATCGTCACCGACATAACCGGATTTCAATGTGCCTATCAAATAGGCTTCTTTGTCTATCATTGTCAACCGTTCCCCTATCTATTATTATGTATCAAAAAGGCAATAGCTCAAATATTACATTGCAAAATTGTAACATACCAACCTCTAACTTGCTGCTGCAACACAAAAACACTCCATGTTGGAAGTATTGCACGCTATAATTTATCTAACTTTAAATATATTTTAAAAACAAGTTCACACAAAAGGACACCCCATGGAGCACACCCTCACGCTCAAAGCATTCTTTTTCAATGCCAAAACCGATTACCTTCCCTACTATAAAACCTTCACAGTCACACTTGATGAAAATGCTACAGGCATTGCACTCTTGGAAACGATCAAAGCACAAAACGAAAACTTTGCCTACCCGGAAGAGAAACTGCTTTTCAAGATCAACGGCTTAGTTGTCACCGGTCAGGAGCGCATCGGAGATATTGTTGAAAAACTCGGTACTGAACTCCAGATCGACCCTGTACTCTCTTACCGTGCAAACCACTGCCTTGTCATCAATGACGATGATTTTATGGAACGCTTCGCACTGCTTGAACCCTATGCCGATGAAGAGGACAAAGCCTACTACGAAAGCCTCTATGCCCTTCACTACGCTTCAGAAACTTCAAAATTCAACCATGACTACATTGGTGATGCCGTACTCCTGCTGGCACACAGAATGATTGAAAACGGCAATCCGCACAAAGCAGAGATCCTTGCTGCTGTCAATGATCCTTATGACGGGCTCAATGCCTGTGAATACGAGAACAACCTCTTCGATGCCCAGGATCACACTGCTGTTATTGAAGCACTGCGTGCACACATTGAACGTCCGGAGCCAAACCGTTTCCTTGAAAAGATGAGCCAAAAACTCTCACGTGAAGCAACAGCCGCCTACAGTACCGATACAGTAACAGGAAAAACAGCAGCTTTCTATACGGGAGGAGCAGCGGTTCCCACACAAACAGAGGTTTTTGAAGCGATTGAAAATGCCGGAGGCCGTGTCATTCGCTTTGAGCGTGAAAACAAACTGTGCGGACGTACAATCATCGGGTATCAGGAGAGTCTGGCACTTCAAAAAGCGGGAACGACACTGCTTCAGGCATTCGATAACGGTGCAGAAATACTCATTGTCGCAGATGCAAACGATCTGGATTTCTTCAACCGCCATTATAAAGCCATTGAAAAACGTATCGGCAGAGAAATTCCGTTTGCACTGCTCTCTTTTGAAACCTACAAAAAACTTGCACAAAATGAAAATGCCGCCTAACTATTCACACTGCTTATTATCTTCATCAATCTTCCTTCCGCTTTGAAAGAAGCGGAAGGAAAATGTGTAACAACCCCCTTTATATTTGGCCTTTTTGTCCTTTGTGTTAATCCGTTTAATATGAAGCGGACGCTATAATAGATGGAAATCTGACACAAAAAGGACGCAAGCGTTATGGACGTTAAAATCTACGAATACGATGCTGTGATCGTCGGTGCCGGCCTTGCCGGTCTTGCCGCTGCCAAGGAACTCACCGAAGCAGGAAAGAAAACAGCAGTCATCACCAAACTTCACCCGCTACGAAGCCACTCCGGCGCAGCACAGGGAGGCATCAATGCCGCTCTTGGCAAAGAGGACTCAGTTGAGCTCCATATGTTCGATACAGTCAAGGGTTCAGACTACCTTGCCGATCAGGACGCAGTCGAGCTGATGTGTACCAAAGCACCTGAAACCATCCGCTGGGCCGAGCATATGGGTGCGGTCTTTTCAAGAGATGAAGAGGGTAACATTGCCATCAGACCGTTTGGAGGCCAGAGTAAGCCGAGAGCCTGCTATGCCAAAGACAGAACCGGGCTTGCCGTCCTTCAGGCGATTTACGAGCAGGCATTCCGTGCCGGCATCGAAGTATTTGACGAGTGGTACTGTGCCGACCTGCTCTACGAAGACGGCAAGGCGTACGGTGTATCGGCATACAACATCCGAAACTCAGAGCCTGCCATCTTCAACGCAAAACTGGTTATGTTCGCAACAGGCGGACATGCAAGAGCCTACCGCTTCAACTCCAACGCACACGCCAATACCGGTGACTCACTCTCCATCGTTGCACGCCACGGGCTTCCTCTTGAAGATATGGAGTTCGTTCAGTTCCACCCGAGCGGACTTGGCGGATCGGGTGTCCTCATCTCCGAAGCGGCACGTGGAGAGGGAGGACGCCTCTTTAACTCCAAAGGTGAGCGTTTCATGGAAAAATATGCACCCAACGCACTCGAGCTTGCATCACGTGACGTTGTCAGCCGTGCTATTATGGAAGAGGTACGTCAGGGACGCGGTGTCGGGAAAGACGGTCAGTCGGTCAACCTCGACCTGACCCACCTGCCAAAAGAGATCATCCTCGAGCGTCTGCCCGAGCTGCGTGAACTTGCCATTGCATTCCAGGGACAGGACATGCTCAAAGAGCCCATCCACATCTCTGCAACGGCACACTACTCCATGGGCGGCATTCCGACCAACATCAACTGTCAGGTACAGAAGAATGCCAAAGGCGACCTCGTAGAGGGCTTCTATGCAGCCGGTGAGTGTTCATGTGTTTCCGTACACGGTGCCAACCGTCTGGGGGCGAACTCAGTCCTTGAGGCACTTCTCTTCGGGCGCCATGCGGGAGAGAACATGGTCAAAGCACTTGACGAAGGTGTCGAGATGAAAAAAGCGACCAAGGCCGATGCGGACAGAATGCTCGAAGAGCTTAACCGTGTCAAAACTTCCAATGGGACAGAGAGTGTTCCGGGACTGCGGGAAGAGCTGCAAAACGGTATGACTGCCAATGCAGGTGTCTTTAGAAGCAAAGAGTCACTGGAAAAACAACTCAAACTCATCGATGAACTGCTCGAGCGCTACAAGCACATCCGTATCGACGACAAATCCAACACATTCAACACAGACCTTCAGGAGGCACTGGAACTTGGACACATGCTGGAATTCAGCAAATTCATCGTTGTCGGTGCACTCGAACGTGAAGAGAGCCGCGGCGGACACTTTAGAGAAGATTTCCCTGAGCGTAATGACGAAAAGTTCCTCAAGCATACGTATGCCTATATGGATGAGAACTTCAACATTACCACAGAGTGGGGCGAAGTGACACTCGGCATGTTCGAACCAAAAGAAAGATCATATTAGGAGGTCAAGATGAGTACACAAACTGAAGAATTTGAACCGTTCAATACCGACGAGATCGAAGTGACACGCCCCGACACTGTCACGGTCACGCTGAAGACTTTCCGTTTCAATGCCGAAACGGACTACCTGCCCTACTATAAACAGTACACGATGGAAGTGGGCAAAGACGAATTGATGCTTGACCTCCTTAACCGCATCAAGTGGGAACATGACGGCTCTTTCTCCTACCGCCGTTCCTGCCGCCACGGTATCTGTGGTGCCTGCGGTATCAAAGTCAACGGCAAAGCAACACTGGCGTGTAAACAGAATGCCCTCGAACTCGTAGCGCTTTTTGGAAATGAACTGCTCATCGAACCGCAGAGCAAGAAGCGCGCGGTCAAAGATATGATCATTGACAAAAAAGATTTCTGGGACAAGCATGCCGAAGTAAAACCTTACGTTGTTGCCGATATCGATCCGCATCCTGAGCATGAGACCAAGCAAACCATTGAAGAGTTCAACAAGTTCCTCGACTCTGATCTCTGTATCCAGTGCGGTAACTGCCACTATGCGTGTCCCGTTGTCGAAGTCAACGAAGACTACCTCGGGCCTGCCGCATTCAACGCTGCCTACCGCTTTACGGTCGATACACGTGACGAGGCCGGGAAAGAGCGTCTTGAGCTCACTGCACAGATGGGGCAAGGTGTCTGGGACTGTGTCAAATGTTATGAGTGTGCCGAAGCGTGTCCAAAAGATATCAATCCGATCGAAAAGATCACCAAACTGCACAATATGCAGTTTGAGCAGGGTGTCGCCAAGCCAAATGTTGCTACCAAACACGCAGAAGGTTTCCTACGCGGCATGAAGAAGTATGGTTACCTTGACGAAGCCGATATTGTCGCCTATTCTGAAGGCTATCTTGGTATGTACAAGCACCTCAAGACAGCTATCAAAATGATGAAAGCAGGCAAGATTCACTGGCATTCAGGTATTCCGTTCATCGACAGCGTACCGAAGATCAAGAATCTTGACGAAGTACAGAAACTGATTGAAATTTCACAAACGAACACACTGTAAGGAGCTATGATGAGCACATTGAAATATGCACTATTTACCGGCTGTACAGCCAAACAATCCACCCCGGAGCTGCTCTCTTCCACCCTTGCAGTTGCGGAAAAACTCGGCATTGAGATCACTATTCTTGAAGAAGCAAGCTGCTGTGGTGCAAGCCACCTGCAGGACTTCGACGAATTCCTTGCGCATGTACTCAACGCACGTAACATCTGCTACGCAGAGAAGCTTGGAATGACAATGATCACCATCTGTAACACCTGTCAGCTCAACTCTGCCATGACAAAACATGCACTCGACACCAACCCGGAGCTCAAAGCCCGTGTCAACGAAAAGCTTGCTGAAGTGGGTCTGGAGTACAAAGGAACTTCCGAGATCAAACACTTCCTCTATGCACTCATCGACGACTATGGTCTTGAGAACATCAAAGACAAGGTTCAGGTACCGCTGAGCCAGTTCAACATTGCACCGTTCTACGGCTGTCACAACATTCGCCCATCCGAACTGCACCATGATGCCAACGGCGGCGAGAACCCGTACAATCCGACATCACTCGACCGTCTCATCGATGCACTCGAAGGACATCCGGTAGACTACAGCCACAAAAACAAGTGCTGCGGTTTCCACGTCGAGCTTCAGGCAAACCACACATCAGAAGTACTTGCAGGTAACGCCATGGTTGACGCCATCGACAACAACGCCGACCTCATGGTCACCCCTTGTCCGCTCTGCCACCTCAAAATGGATACCTATCAGGATGATGTAGGCAAAGTCATCGGTCGCGACATCGAACTGCCGGTACTGCATATGCCGCAGATGGTCGCCCTTGCCCTTGGCTGTACGCCAAAAGAGATCGGCCTGAACTTCCACGTCCAGAAAGCGACACACCTCTACCCTGAAACGGCGTAAGCTTTTCCGCCATTTGGGAGGGAATGCACATCATATGCTTTCCTTCCCGGGATAGGACGCTACTTACCTACTACATTTGCGCTTTGGCGTTTTCTTTCAATCTCTTCTCTCATTTCCGGAAATTTGGCAAAAATATCATCTTTCGCTTTGGCGATCTTGATATAGATTTTATCTCCATAGGTTTTCACATATTTGTTGAGCGTTTGCTGCATGCGATATTTCTGATAATGGAAAATATGTCTGCCAATGTCATAGCTGTATGTTACAATGGTTCTGTTGCCGCTTGGAACATGCTGCGCATTTGGCACTTCAGCAATGATGGGGAACAGAATACTGACACTAAAGTCAACGACACACATACGGTTGCTTCTGAAACCCAGTGTCGAAATATATACTTCAGGGGTCAAAAAGTCCCTTTTCTTTACAACTTCAAATCCATCATTTTTAAGTGCCTGTTCCATAGACCGCTTCAATTGCTCCGGTTTTGGCAAACAGCCTCCGGTCACTTCATCTACAACCTTTACATAAAACCTGTTTTTGTCTACAAGCAGTGCATCCTCATTTCCGTTTAGCAGCATTGTCGCGTTCGTCTCTGCGTGTAAGATTGCCACAGCACCAAGTGAAATAGTCCATAGTAATTTTTTCATTACCCTCCCCTTTATTTTAAAATATAAAATATTAATATCTTGTAGGTCTGTTCCAACTTAATGTAACAGATACTCTTCCTAAAATGCTACCTTTGTTACATTTTTATTTACTTTAGTTATGTAAAATATAACTACAACACACATAAAGGAGTCAAACATGGCTGACAAAACAAAAGAAAAACTGAGTACGATCATTGACCTGAACAAAAACAAAGAGAACCTTGGAATGGTGACACTGCATCAGACAAGAGAACTGTTGATGGATGCGGGAGCTATTCTGCTTGATGTACGTCCTCCAGCAAAAGTCAACGGTGAAAATGCGCAGGAAGCAGATATTGTCAATGCATACTATACACCATACCCTGATTTTGCAAACTATCTTGACGAACTGCCTTCCGACCACACAAACCCCATCGTCGTTGCATGTGTCAAAGGATGGTTCGCCAACCGTGTCATGGGATACCTTGAAATGATGGGCTATGAGAACGTGTATGTCCTCGACACCAACATTGAAGACCTCATTGAAGTACACCACGCACACGCAGACAAGTAATCTCCTTTCCCGTGCCTTGCACGGGATCCTCTTTTGAACGTAGACACCGCTTATGACTACTTCGCTATAATACCTCCATGACAACAGATACACTTCGAAATCATCCCTTTACATTGGTACTCTCCGGCGGCGGCGCGCTTGGTATTGCCCACCTTGGTGTACTGCACGACATGGAAGCACAAGGGCTCAAACCAGCTGAACTTGTCGGTACGAGTATGGGCGGTATTATTGCCGCATGCATGAGTATCGGGATGAACGAAGCACAGATCTATGAACAGATAGCCTCCTTTGTCAAAGTCTCCAACTGGATCAAATTCTCCTTTTCAGGCAATGCCATTGTCGATAACGATAAAATCGCTTCGATCTTCGAAACCCTGTTTGGAAAACGCAAGATGCATGAAACGAAAATACCGCTCAAACTCATCACTACCAACCTCAAAACAGGCCACAAACGTGTCTTCAGTGCCAAAGATGGTGTCTGTATCAAAGATGCCGTACTTGCTACCATGGCTATTCCCGGTGTCTTTGAGGAGCATATCATTGAAGGAGAGGTTTACGGTGACGGCTTTTTGTGTGAGAATCTCGGTATTTCCGAAAGTTCTCACAACTATGTTTTAGCCGTAGACGTACTCGGCGAACACTCTTTTGAAAAAGAACTTCCTGACAACTTCTTCAAAACCCACAACGTACTGGAGATGTTCGAGCGCTCTATGCGGCTGCTCATCTACAACCAAAGCCGTACACTGCTGCACCATACCGACAAAAAAGTACGCCTCATTGAGCCTGAAACCTATCCATACAGCACCTACCAGTTTCATAAATTTGAGCAAATACGCGCACTGGGGCTGGGACTGCTATGAAACGTTACTACCCTCACCTTCTGGTTGCATTGCAGTTTGGTACTATCTTCACAATGATTCTTTATGCAGCAGCAGACTTTTCCTTCAGCCTGTCCGGCTTGGTGCTTCTACTTGCCGGCATTGCTGTAGGACTTTGGGCGATTGCGCTTCACCCCAAGGACAACTTCAACATCCGTCCAGAACTCAAGGAGGCATGCTGCCTCGTCACCCACGGGCTCTACCGGTACATCCGCCACCCCATGTACACTTCCGTTATGCTGATGCAGCTTGGCGTCGTTCTCTTCAGACCGACGCTTACAGCCTGGGCGATGTGGGGCTTTCTGGTACTGGTACTCTACCTCAAAGCCCACAGGGAAGAGAGGCTCTGGATGGGGCACGATGCTGCCTATGCAGCCTACCGCAAGCGCACGCGCTACTTCATCCCCTACATTCTCTAAAGGAGTTCCATGATCACCGACGGATTCAGCTACGTTGCACTCTTGATGATGATCGCCGCGCTCATTGTCTATGCCGAAAAGAAAACAACCAACAGACTCTTTGAGTATCTGCCTGCCATAGTCATTCTCTATTTTACCGTCATGCTCCTCTCCACCTTCGGACTCTGGCAAAAAAGTGAATCGGTAACAGCAACCTATAAAGCGCTTAAAGGCAACCTGTTGCCGGCAATGATCTTTCTGATGCTTCTGACTGCCGATATGCGACATATACTCAAACTGGGTAAAAAGATGCTCCTTACTTTCCTGCTTGCCTCTACCAGCATCGCACTTGGCTTCATTGGGATGTTCGCCCTCTTCCATCACAGCTTTGCCCCTGGTGCATGGAAACCTTTTGCTGCACTCTCAGGCTCCTGGATGGGAGGTACGGGCAATATGGTTGCCATACAGGGTGCACTCAATCTTCCTGACAGCGATATGGGCTATGCGCTGCTCATAGATTCGGTCGATTATGCAATCTGGGTCATGCTGCTGCTTGCTCTCGTCCCCTTTGCCCAAAAATTCAACTTATGGACAGGTGCAGATACCTCTGTCATCGACGAAGTGGGTGCCAAACTGGCACAAAATGAGACTGCCCGCAGCCCAATGAATTTTGCATCCCTCTTTTTGCTGCTTGCCCTTTCACTTGCCGTTTCTGCACTCTCCCAGTATGCCGGCGGACTGTTGCCCTCAAGTGCCTATCTCAGCCACACGACCTGGACGGTCATCATTGCCACGCTGGCCGGTATTCTTTTTGCCATGACACCGATTGCAAAACTGGGAGGCTCTTCAGAACTGGGAACCATGATGCTCTACCTGATTGTTGCACTCATTGCCTCACGGGCAAACTTCGGGGAATTGACGGAAGCACCGCTTTACATTGTGGCGGGATTCGTCATTCTTCTCATCCATGCACTGATCATGCTCATCTTTGCCAAACGCTTCAAACTCGACCTTTTCAGTATTGGGGTAGCATCGCTTGCCAACATTGGCGGGGTAGCTTCTGCCCCCATCCTTGCTTCTGCCTATTCAAGAGCACTCATCCCCATCGGAGTGCTGATGGCAATGCTGGGGTACATACTGGGGACGTTTGGAGGGTTGCTTGTAGGAAAGGTGCTGGAGGCCATTGCCTCTTAGCTCAGCGATACCGTATGCTGCTGTGTGAAGCGCGGTTGTAGTGCGAACGTGTTCCAGATGCACTTGACGTTCTTCCCCCACCACCGTAGTATCTATTGGATGCGCTGTAACCCCTTCTTCTATGCCCGTTACTGTAACGGTTTGTTGTCGTTCTTGTCGTCCGGGTGCGTTCTCTAACCGTTGTCGTATGTCCGGAATAGGAGTGCCTCGCATTGTGTCCATACCTGTTTGTCCTGCTTGTTCGGTAGTGTCTGTATTCACTCGCATTGCGATAATAACCATAGCGTCCAGGATACGCCCGGTAACGCCGGCCATTGTAGTAACGATATCCATGATGGTAATAGTGTCCGCCATAATAACGGTGACCACGATAATAGTAGTAGCCGTTACGGTAGTAGCCGCCATAGTAGTAACGACCGCCATAGTAATAATAGGGCCGGTTGTAATAGTGCGGGTAGGAGTAGACCATTGCCGTTCCGATTGCCCCGACAGCTGCACCACTGGCGAATGCCTGCTCTTCAGGAGTACATCCGCTAAGCAGCAATGCGGACATAAAGGCTCCCGCCAATGTCATTTTTTTAAGTTTTCCCTGTACCATTATTCTTCCTTTCCAAAAGCATACTTTATATTTGTAAGTCTACACTAAAAAAGTGAAACAATCGTGATATTCTCAATGCAATTACGCTAAAATCAGGTTTGTGACATACAGGAGCGGTGATGAAAATAAGATCGATACGGACACAATCCCTTAAAGCACCTTTGAAAACCCCTTTTGTAACGGCCCTTCGCCGTGTCGATGCACTCGAAGACCTGATTGTCATCATTGAATGTGATGATGGCAGTATAGGTTACGGTGAAGGAGCTCCCACCCCCCAGATCACAGGGGAGACCATGGGGTCTATGGCTGCTGCCGTTGCCTTCATCACACCGCACCTTATCGGCAGAGAGATCGATGATTTCGATACACTGCTGCACCTTGTCCACCATACTATGGTCAAAAACACGACTGCAAAATCAGCCCTTGAAATTGCACTCTATGACCTTAAAGCACAGGCACGGCAAATGCCGATTTACAGAATGCTTGGCGGGACAGAACGCCGTTTCAAAACTGACATCACTGTCAGTATAGGCAATACAGACAAGATGATAGAAGATTCGCTGAAAGCAGTTGCGCTTGGTTATGAGACACTCAAGATTAAAATCGGTGAAAACCCGCAAAAGGATGCCGGACGTATCAAAGCTATTGCTGCAGCACTCCCCTCTTCCATTTCACTGCGTCTGGATGCCAACCAGGGGTGGAGCGCACAGGAGAGTGTGACACTGCTGCATAAGCTTGAAAAAGAGGGCATTGTTGCCGAGTTCATCGAACAGCCCGTACCTGCCGATGACATCGAAGGATTGCGCTACATCAAAGAACGGGTTATGACACCCGTCCTTGCCGATGAATCAGTCTTTTCACTCAAAGATGCCAAACTGCTTTTGGAGATGAAGGCAGTCGATTACATGAATATTAAACTGGCCAAAACAGGCGGTATCTCCAACGCACTGGCACTGGCAGACCTCTGTGCCCAATATGACGTGCAGTGTATGCTCGGCTGCATGCTTGAAGGCCCCCTTTCCGTAGCGGCAGGCGTACATGTCGCTTCCGCACGACCGAAAACCATTACGATGCTCGACCTCGATGCCGTTTCACTGCTTGCCTCACACCCCTTGAAAAGTGATATTTTATTTCATGAAAGTGAAATTGTTTTGTCCGATACACCGGGTATCGGAGTATCGCTTTGAGTATAATCTCCAACCCCGTACTATTATGGTAAAATGCCGAAATTTTTAACCATAAGGATATGAATTGGTAGAGATTCGACGCTATTCCAAACAGAACATTAAAAACGACATTCTCTCAGGAGCACTGGTTGCCGTAGCCCTTGTACCAGAAGCAATTGCATTCTCTTTCATTGCGGGTGTTTCACCGGTAGTAGGACTCTATGCGGCATTCATTATTGGGCTTGTCACTTCCATTCTTGGGGGTAAACCAGGAATGATCTCTGGTGCTACGGGATCCGTGGCCGTCGTATTCATTTCCCTTGGACTCTGGGTCAAACAGCACTACCCCGGACTCGATGCCGAAGCACTCTCTTTCATGGTACTCAACTATATTCTCATCACCTCCATTCTGGCAGGACTTATTCAAATCGCCATAGGCGTGATGAAAATGGGAAAATTCATCCGTCTTGTACCCCAGCCTGCCCTCTTTGGGTTTGTCAACGGTCTGGCCATTGTCATTGCCCTGGCACAGCTGCCCTTTCTTGCACCTGCCCACATGGAGCAGTACCACTCATGGTGGGACATCATTGTCGCCAGCGTGCGTGAAAATTATGTGATGTACATCATCATCGCCGTCACCATGCTGACAATGCAGTACCTCCCTAAGCTGAGCAAAGCGGTACCTGCCGGGCTGGTTGCCATTGTGGTCATTACCCTCGTGGTTCACTTTGGCCATATCCACACCAAAACAGTCGGTGATCTGGCCGACCTTTCCAATGTATCCTTCCCGCACTTTGTCATGCCGGACTATCATCTGCTCTTTAGCTGGGAGTCACTGACCGTCATCATCTCTACCGCAGTCATTGTCGCACTGGTAGGACTGATTGAATCACTGCTGACACTTTCGGTGCTCGATGAAATGGGCGGCAAACGCGGTTCGGGCAACAGGGAGTGTGTTGCACTGGGGCTGGGCAATACGCTTTCAGGCCTCTTTGGCGGTATGGCAGGATGCGCGATGATAGGCCAGTCGGTCATCAACTTCACCTCCGGAGGGTTGGGAAGACTCTCCTCCTTTACCGCGGCAATGCTGCTTATTGTACTGGTAGTCAGCTTCTCCAACGTGATTTCCGCTATTCCTATTGCCGTACTTGTAGGAATCATGTTCATGGTGAGTATCGGTACCTTCGAGTTCTCTTCTGTCAAACGTCTCAAGCATATGCCAAAGTCCGATGCATTTGTGCTCATTGTCGTCACCATCATCACGATTTTTGCAGACCTTGCCGTTGCGGTCATTGCCGGTATCATCATCTCGGCACTGGTCTTTGCATGGAAACACGCCAGGATCTTCAGCCACACACACATGGAAGGCAATAAAAAGATTTACCAGCTTGAAGGGCCTCTTTTCTTCGGCTCCGTCACCTCTTTCAATGAACAGTTCAATGTTGCCGAAGACCCAAATGAAGTCGTCATCGACTTCAAAAATGCACGTGTCATGGACAGTTCCGGTGCCGAAGCGATCGATGCACTGACCGAAAAGTACCGAAAAGCAGGCAAAAAGCTCACGCTGCGACACCTCTCCGAAGACTGCAAAAAAATGCTGCATACGGCAGGGCCTTTCTGTACCTATGAAGAGGATGATCCAACATACAAGGTTGCACACGACGTGTAGGCAACTTTTTTTATCCGCCCACCCATGCCAGTGCTTCAGCCGTTCTCTCCGATGGGAACCAGGCTTCCTTGGTACCGAAAAATTTAGCAAGAATATCTACTTTTACATACCATTTCCACCATCTGCTGTCTGAGACAATTGCCATTTTTTCAATGTGGCGCATATGCTTTATGAGCCATTTTCCATCTTCAAAAGCAGCGTTAAGACTCCAGCAGGCATTGTCTCCAAGTATAAGAAGAATACGTATTTTCTTTTCATTCTCAAGATAGGCTGTAATCTGTTCTATCCACTCTTTTTCTTCCCGGTATGTTATTGTTCCTCTGATTTCATAGATCAAAACACCGGTTTTTGTATCTTTATGCAGGCTGATCATCTTGCAGTAAACCTTTCCCAATATAGTGTTGAATGGTTGCATGTATAACCATAGTATTTGTTGTAAAAAAACTTTCGTGCATCATCATACCATTAAGCATCATAAAAAGTATTTCACTCTCTGATTGCGGATTAACTGTAGAAGCTATTTCTCCATTTTTTTGCAGACATTCCAGTATCTGCGTATATCCGCTTATGATATCTTTTGAAAAAATACGATAGGTATGTATAAACTGCCTCGATTCAAAGTTGAACCCAAAGACCTCAAAAAACATCCTTACTGCATGCCTCTCTTCTTTTGTCAAGAGAAGCGTTTTTTCAAGACATGCCAAAAATGTTTTTAGTGTATTGCAAGGTGTTTCACACATAAATTTGTGTCTAAGCTGTTCAAAATGTTTGTGGGCGATCTCATTCAAAAGATCTTCTTTGCTATCAAAGTAAAGATACAGCGTACCTTTGGCAACATGTGCCTCTTTGGCGATGTCATTCATCGATGTTGCCCCAAAGCCTTTTTGCATAAAAACCCGCAATGCAGCATCGATAATGTCTGAACGCATTTGTGCTTTGTCAACGATTTTCGGCATACAGAAAACTCCTTTGGAGTATTTTAATGACTATTTGGTCATAAAAAGATTAAAACACTTGACATATCTATAAAAAAGAGCTACCATTTTATTAATGACCAACTGGTCACTATAAGAAAACAAAGGATTTTTGGATGAAAAAAGCACTCGTTTTACTCTTCGCCTCAATCTTGCTGCATGCAAATGAAGTAGAAGATATTGTCAGGAAGGTAGATCACAATATGCGTGGCAAAACGCTGTATGTCAAGATGAAGATGACAGTGCAGACTGCGCACCACAAGCGCAGTATGGAGCTGGAGAGCTGGTCTGAAGGAAAAAAGAAAAATTTTGTCAAGGTGCTTGCTCCCTCAAGAGAGTATGGCATTACCTTTTTGAGTCTTGATGGGCAGATGTGGCAGTATGTCCCAAAGATAGAGCGCATTATCAAGATACCGCCCTCTATGATGCTGCAAAAATGGATGGGCAGTGACATCACCAATGACGATGTGGTCAAGCAGAGTTCCATTGTTGATGACTATACCCCAAAACTGCTCGGCAAAAAGGGTACGATAGTGACTATTTCGCTGATACCCAAACCGCAGGCGACAGTGGTCTGGGGTAAGATTGTGACACAGATAGATACCCGCACCTATACAAGCGTGCAGGAGGTCTATTATGATCAAGAGGGTACAAAGGTGCGTGTTTTTGACTATGCAGATGTCAAACAGTACGGAAAGTACTACCTGCCCACACTCTGGAAGGTAAAACCCTTTGATGCACCAGGACACCTGACCACTATCAAGATAGAAGATGCCAGGTATGATGCACCTATCGATCCGGCATATTTTAGTTTAAGCGCGCTGAAACGCTTTTCCAACTGAGGCAGGCTATGTTTTCGCTTGCCTTAAAGAACATCTTTTTCTACAAAGGGCGTTCTCTGACCACCTTTTTGCTGACCTTTGTTTCGGTCTTTCTCTTCATCGTCTATGTGGCGTTTATGGACGGGGCACACCGCAGTATGCTCAAAAATGCCCTTGATGTCTATACCGGATCACTTCAAATCTATCACAAAGAGTACAGAGAGAAGGGTGGCTATGACTATCTTATAGATGATGTCTCCAAACCGCTTGGTATTTTGGCGCGTACAAAGGGTCTCAAAGCATACGCATCGAGGCTTGAAACCTATGGCATCGCTTCAAGCAAAAAGCACTCATCTGCCATCATGCTTACCGGTGTTGACTTTGACAAAGAGGCACAACTCTCAGAACTCAAAAAAGCGCTCAAAAAAGGTACCTACAACAGCAAAGGCGCCTGTGTCTATATGGGAGAGACACTTGCCAAAAGACTGCACACCGACATAGGAGAAAAGATCTCTTTTGTAGGCTCGGCAGTTGACTACTCTTTTGTAGCGGAACTGTTTGATGTCTGCGGTATCTTTAAAACAGGGATGTACGATTTTGACTCCCAAAGCGCTTTCATGAACCGTCGCTACTTTGACAGCATCTTTCTCTCAGAAGGTATGGCAACCTACATTGTGGCAATGGCAGACTCCCTTGGGGAGAATGATAAAATCGCTGCACACATCGCAGATAGACTGCCTCCACAACTGGAACTCTACACCTGGAAAACCCTGATGCACTCCATGGTAGAGCTGATGAAGATGGACAGTTTCTTCGGCTATATCTCCATGGGGCTCTTTTTTATGGTCATCTTTTTTGTCATTATGATTTACGGGTTTATCAACGTCAATGCGCGCATGAAAGAGTTTGGGGTACTTCGTGCCATAGGTGTAAGTGATGCACGGGTCAGTGCACTGCTCTTTACCGAGATACTTTTGTTGACCCTTGCTGCCATGGCACTGGCAGTACCGCTGGGTGCCTATGTGGCGTACTACTTTCAGGTACACCCCATAATCATTGCCGGTATGAGCGATATGTACAAGTCGTATGGTGTCGTCTCAGACAGGGTGCCTACGCTTTTTGACCCTGTGATCATCGCTTGGAACAGCGCTTTGGTATTTGGACTCAACATGCTGAGTATTCTCTACCCCATCCGCTATGTCAGATCATTTACCCCTGTAGAGGAGATACACCATGTTTAAAACTGTTGCACATATGGCATACCAAAATGCCTTTTTACGCAAAAGCCGTGCCTTGCTGCTTGTCTTGATGATAGGGCTCAGTATGGCAGTCATGGTCGGGCTTGAGGGCTTGTATGACGGCATGTCACAGCACATGATAGAGAAGACAAAACGCAGTGACTGCGGCGACATTTCTCTGTTTGCACCCAGGTACCGCACAGAGAACAGCATCGTCTATCACATCAGCAATGCCGGTAAAAAAGTAGCTCTGCTTCAGGGCATGAAAGGGGTCAGAGATGCCATCTGGCGCATAGAGAGCGAAGGGCTTGCCCAGACGGCACGCAAGTCCAGACCGGCAAGAGTGGTGGGCATAGATGTTGCAGACGAGGAGAAGTTTGGCAGGTATTCGGACTTTTTGCAAAAAGGCTCACTGGAGTTTGGCAAAGACGGTGCGTTTATAGGCAATGTGCTGGCAGACAAACTCAAACTGCTTCTGGGCTCCAAAGTGATTTTTTCCATGCAGGACAGCAGTGGACAGCTACAGTCGGTTGCACTGCGCATCAAAGCCATCATACACACCACCAACATCATGCTTGACGACAGGGCGATCTACATTTCAAGACAGAAGCTCAACAAACTCCTCTCGCTTCCGCCAAAAAGTGCCACACAGATAGCGGTACTTGCAGGAGATACAGAGGTAAAAACACTACAGCAACATATCAAAAAGGCATTCCCCAAACTGGATGCAAAACGTTTTGCCGCACTCTATCCGCAGCTCAAACAGACACAGCAGTTGCTTGATGTATTTAATGAGATAAGTTTTGCCATCGTCATGACCGTTGTTTTTATCGGTATTCTCGGAGTGATGTATGTCTCAGTGCTTGACCGCATCCGTGAGTTTGGCATACTGCTTGGCATCGGATACGCCTACCGCTACATCCGCTTGCAGGTTTTTCTGGAAGCCTTGTTTCTGGCATTGGCAGGATTTGTACTGGGTTCGGTACTGGGGCTGCTCTTTTTGGTATATCTTAAGTACCATGGGCTTGATCTTTCGGTATTTTCGTCCGGCATGAGCATGTTTGGTCTTGACAGTACGATACATGCTGTCATAAAACCCGGCTATTTTGTGAGCACTTTCATTGCGATTGTGACCGCTTCGCTTCTTAGTATCTTTTTGCCGCTGAGAAAAATAAAACGACTCGATCCCATAGAAGTTATAAGGAGTATAGGATGATCAGACTTGTCAATGTGAACAAATATTTCTACAGAGGAGACCCGCGTGAAGTGCATGCGCTCAAAGATGTCAATCTGAGCATTCAAAGCGGTGAATTTACAGTCATCACAGGACCTTCGGGCTGCGGTAAAACAACGCTGCTAAACGCCATCGGTGTATTAGATAATGTCAGCGAAGGGGAGATATGGCTCGAAGACAGAGAGATAGCCCATCTGCCCGCCACACAGAAAACAGATATACGCCTCAACAGCATCGGCTTTGTTTTTCAGGCATACAACCTTGTGCCTGTACTGACAGTAGAAGAGAACATCGGATTTATCATGCGCCTACAGGGTTACAGCGATGAAGCCATACGCATACGTGTCAGAGAGGTTGCTTCTATCTTGCAGATAGACCAGAAGCTTGACTCCCTGCCAAACTTTCTCAGTGGCGGACAACAGCAGAGGGTTGCTGTAGCAAGGGCAGTTGCCTCTAAGCCCAAGATCATCCTCGCAGATGAACCTACAGCCAATCTGGACAGTAAAAATTCTACTGCGCTAATGGAGATGATGAAGGAGCTTAACCGAAAAGAGGGGATAACCATACTCTTCTCTTCGCATGATGAGTATGTGATGAAAAATGCAAGACGTACCATCTTGCTCAACGACGGTGCGGTGGTCTCCTCATGAGGTACATTATGTTGCTGTTTGCCTTTACTGCATCTGCTTTGGCACAAGAGTCCTTTCGGGCGGAGAATACAAATTTTACCATTTCGCAGGGCTCCTTCATCCCCGGTGAAGATGCACGCTACAGCTACAACTATGACCGACTTAGACTCTATTACGACTACAAAAAGGATGCGTACTTTTTTCATACAAGTGCAGACGCTGTGCATTATCTTGGGAGAGCATTTACACACTCGGAGACATTTGACTATCTTGAAGCGTTGCGGGCAGATACACCCATGCGCATACAAACAGCATTTCAACACTATAGCCGTGGTGCATCTGCGGCAAAACTCTACAGGCTTTACGGGGGCTATCAGGATGACCGCAACCGTATTGTTGCAGGTGTGCAGAACATTACGATGGGGGTCGGACACATCTGGACACCCAGTAACCTTTTTAACCCCAAAAACAGCTATGCCCTTGAGCCCGATGAGACATTTGGTGTCCTTGCGCTCTCCTATACGCGCTATATGGGCATGGCATCACAGGTTTATGGTGTAGTTAGCACCCGCAAAGACAACAGTGCCAAATATGCAGCAGGTATGCAGACCACCATAGCAACGGCTGAAATTGCACTCAACAGTATCTACTCCAACGATACCAAAATGTTAGGCTACACCATACAGGGCAACCTTGGCGACTCAGGTATAGCATGGCGCAGTGAGGGTGCTTTTATCCGGGGCAAACTTCGTACAGCAGACGGTGAGGCAGAAGAGTCAAACTTTTTCCAGGGGCTTGTAGGCGCAGACTACGGCTTTGCCCAGGGGCTTACCCTCAGCGTCGAGGCACTCTACAGTTCCAAAACATTTGACCTTGACACCTATGTGGCAAACATAAACAGTGAACTGACAAACAATCTCACCCTTTCACACTTCTACCTCGGCACCGAACTCTCGTATGATTTTACCCTCTATCTGTCCGGCAGTCTGCTTTACATTGAGAGCTTTAACAATGAAAACTCCCGCTTCATCGCACCCTCTTTAAGCTATATCATCAACGACAACAACACCCTGACACTCGGAGCCCAGCTCTACAGCGGAGCTAAGAAGAGTGAATTTGGAAGGTGGAAGAACAGTTACTTTTTGAAATATGTGCTGAGTTGGTAGAAAATAGATATTTTCTCATTCCACACACACTACACACTCACCATGGTAGCATGAAACAAAAAAGGGGTTTCATGCGACCGATACATGCAATACTTTTTATCTTGTCTCTGCTCTCTTTGCTTCATGCCGGCAGTTTTGAACGCAACGGCGTCACCGTAAAAAGCAACGGAAAGACCTATACAGTCAAACGTATCATTCCCGAAATCTGCCAAAAAATCCCTATCAACAACCATATGCTCTGGACGGGGAACTACGCCAGCAAAGAGGTGCCTGAAGCGTGCAAGTCAACCTATGTACATACCAAAGGCAAACTCCTGCCCATGCATCTTGACGAAGATCTTGAAACCTATGGTGAGCTTGAAGTACTTGCTACACTCAAAGAGATGCAGACCGATCCCAATCTCCTGCTTATAGACAGCCGCAATGAGGAGTGGTATGAGTACCGTACCATACCCGGTGCCATCAACATGCCGTTTCGCTACTTCAAATACCGTGACAACTATGAGTTCCATTTCGAATATGCTATGAAACACCTTGGTGTCACAAAGGACAAAGAGGGGGAGTATGATTTCAGCAAAGCCAAAACACTGGTACTCTTCTGCAACGGACCGTGGTGCAGCCAGTCGCCAAGTATGATATTTGCACTGTTGGAGGTTGGCTACCCGGCAGAAAAACTCAAATGGTACCGTGGGGGAATGCAGGACTGGCTGGGTGCGGGGATGACATCGACGAGGGAATAATACAGGTGCATGTCACCCCCCCCAATTCAATCCGTGATGGTGATGCATGAGCCTTACAAAAAGAAAATACCTATCATCAACCCGAAAAACGGTATCATCGCAAGCATATAGACCACTTTTTGTGTCCTCAGCGCTTTCCAGACACCCCAAAAGAAGAGTATGAGCGTGATAAAGAAGATGGCAACCAGCAGTGCACCGGTCATGAGAGTTTCTCCAGCTCTTCTTTATGCAGTCTGTCAACCATCTTAATACTCTCAAGTGCATTCAGCAGAATCTTTTTGGTAGAGGCCAGCGGCTTCATGTGGATGTTGGTCATCTGCTTGTCGATACTCTCATCAGTCACCAGAGCCATTACCTCTTGCTCGAGGGAACCGATGATTTCATTGATATTTTTTTCAATTAGTTCCATATCCATTATTTCCCCTTTGGACGGAAAACTTTAATGACCTCTTCATTGGCTTCCATATAGCGTCCGCCAATAAGGTCAATACAATACGGTACCGCAGGAAAGACTGCATCGAGACATTCCCGGATAGACTTGGGTTTACCCGGAAGATTGATAATGAGCGAACCGTCGCATATGCCTGCCGTTTGGCGGGAAAGGATGGCGGTCGGCACGTACTGCAGGCTTACCGCACGCATCTGTTCGCCAAAGCCCGGAAGCAGTTTCTGGCAGACATTCTCTGTCGCTTCGGTCGTTACATCACGCGGCGCCGGTCCCGTTCCCCCGGTAGTTACAATAAGATCACAGTCACAGTCCCGTGCAAGCTCAATCAGGGTATCTTCAATGACAGGCTGTTCATCGGGAATACAGCGGTATTCATACTCACACGGATTGAGAAGATATTCTTTCATTGTATCCATGATCGCTACACCAGAAATATCTTCATAAATCCCCTGTGAGGCTCTGTCGCTCGTGGTAACCACACCAATTTTGATTGTATCCATGTGCTATCCTATCTTCAGTAATATTTTGTCTAATAGAGTTGTACTCAAAACTCTCTTTAAAAAGCCTAAAAGCACGGTAGCTTTGGTAATGTAGTAGCGCGGTTTCGGATGCGGTGAGAGCAAAATTTCATGCACCACCTTCGCAACGGCTTCAGGACCTTCGTTAAAAGGCACATTGCTCTTTTTGGCTTTAAGCGTCTGCCGGTACTTCTCTTTGAAAACAGAGTGCTCCATATCAACATTTTCACGCAGTGTACGCATGGCCGTCTCTCTGAAACGGCTTGTCACAGGCCCCGTATTGAGCAGTACGGCATAAATGCCCGTATCAGCAAGTTCCAAGCGCAATGTATCGGTCAGCCCCTCTATGGCATACTTGCTGGCATTGTAGGCACCCCGCCCAAACAGGGAAACCAGCCCCAGCACTGAGGAGTGCTGAATGATCTTGCCGTATCCCTGCTTACGCATCACCGGAATGACCTGTCTGGTGCACTCGTGCAGTCCGAAGACATTGGTTTCGAACTGCTCCCGCAACACATCTGTACGAATGTCCTCAATGGCACCGGCCTGTCCATACCCGGCATTGTTGAACCAGGCATCGATTTTGCCCTCTCTTTTTAATACTGTTTCGATAACCGCAGCGATCTCATCGGCTTTCGTCACATCCAGACGCATGGCATTTTCAAAGCCCATCTCTTTGAGCTTTTTGACATCATCCTCATCTCTTGCAGTAGGATAAACGTTGATAAAACGCTCTTTCAAATAGTGTGCGGTTGCAAGTCCGATACCGCTGCTGCATCCGGTAATAACAATTGTATCCATACTGTTTCCTTGTGTACTGCTTTATCTACAATGGGTATAATAATGTAATTCAAATCAGAGGAAGGTAAGATGGGCGGACGTACCACGCAGAGTGTCGGTTTCAGTATGCTTGTCATGGCTGCCGTGGTCATCGTGCTTGCGGGCATCAAAGCGGCATCTGTCATCGTCGTTCCCTTTCTGCTTGCGCTTTTTCTGGCCATCATTCTCTCTCCGCTTTTTCTCTGGCTTCAAAAAAAAGGCCTCCCGCAGGGGCTTTCGCTTTTGGTGGTCGTAATCGTGCTTTTTGGCACTATTGCAACACTGATCATGCTCATAGGCAATTCGGTACAGGATTTTACCCACAACGTACCGCTGTATGAAGCGAAACTGCGTACAGATTTCAGTAACTTTCTCGGTGTTCTCGATCACTATAATATTAAACTGCCCAAAGAGGATATTCTTGCCATGTTCGCCACAGACAGCGTCATGGAATATATCGCCCGGACATTGCGTTCACTTGGCGGACTTTTGACAAATTCGCTCATGATCATTGTTACCGTACTTTTTATGCTGATGGAGATTTCAAACTTCAGAAAGAAACTTCAAAATTCCAAAAGCCAAAGTCTGCAATCACTGCTGCACGTGAGTGAGAACATCAAGCACTTCATTCTGCTCAAATCTATGACATCGGCAGCTACCGGTATCATTGTCACTGTTGCACTGAAGATCATTGGTGTGGACTACGCCATACTCTGGGGTGTGGTCGCCTTTCTGCTCAACTTCATCCCCAATATCGGCTCCATTCTTGCTGCCATTCCCGCTGTACTTATGGCATTGGTACAGTTCGATGTTACTACGGCACTGATCGTTTCCGGTGTCTATGCAGCCATCAACGTTACCATCGGCTCCATTCTCGAACCGCGCATTATGGGTGAGGGGCTTGGACTCTCCACACTGGTGGTATTTCTCTCCCTCATCTTCTGGGGTTGGCTGCTCGGCCCTGTAGGCATGCTTCTCTCCGTACCGTTGACAATCGTAGTTAAGATTCTTCTCGATGCAAGAGAAGATACACGCTGGATCGCTACACTGCTTGGAAATTGAGAAAAGGAAGCGTGAGGGAACAGTAAGGTAATGTTACTTTCCAAACACCGAGATATCTACCTTCTTACCACGAATATACTCCTTGGCAAACTCAACGACTTTACCATGAAAGCGGGCATAAACGTGATTGAGGGGAATGTCATCACCATAAAGGGAAGCAACCACGTCCATATTTCCCTCTATCCCCTCATGCAGCCACTCCTGAATTGCCATATAGTCGTCAAAAGTGTAACCAAGTGCAGCAAGCAGTCTGTTGGTGTAGCTGTCAACAACCATAACCGGACGGTGGCAGGCGTAGCAAAGGATAGAGTCTGCGCTCTCCATGCCGATACCTTTTTGCGAAAGCAGCCACTCCCTGTCGACCTCTTCCTGAAACGTTTCAAAGTCACTAAAGTCTTCTTTGATATGGAGACAAAGCTGCTTGAGGCGTGCCGCTTTGGTATTGTAAAAGCCACTCGGTTTTATCAGCACCGCAAGCTGTGGCTCTGAAGCAGTGCCGATGGCTTCAAGAGAAAGCAGTCCGGCTTCTTTGAGATTTTCTAACGACTCCTCCACACGCTCCCACTTTGTCTGCTGTGTCAGCAGTGCGCCGACCACCACTTCGAAGCTGCCGCTGTTTGGCCACCAGAGTAGATCGCGTTCGTTTTTGGGGTAGCCTGCCCGCTTCAGCGCGGCGAGCAGTTCAGCACTGTTGGCTATGTCCATTGCTGCTCTTTAGGTAGTCACGAAGTATCTTGGCATGATCAAATACCAGCTTTTCAAACGTAATTTCATTTAGCGGGTAGATATGTGCCTCTTTGGCATCGTCACCCCCTTTGGGCTCTCCCTCTGCACGGGTTACATAGACAACACTTGCCGTATGAAAACGCGGATCACGGTTAGGATCGGAGTAGACATTCAGAAGCCGGATTATCTGAACATCGAGGGCTGTTTCCTCTTTCATTTCACGTATGAGAGCATCCTCAACCTTTTCGCCTACATCGACAAACCCTCCCGGAAGTGCCAGTCCGACAGGAGGATTTTTTCGCTCTATCAGTACAATACCGCGAAACAGCTCACCCTCGTAAACTTCAATAATCCCGTCGGTGGTCAAATAAGGGGTTTTGGGTTGAAACGGATAGGTGTACTTTGCCATAAACTCTCCTTTATCTCAGGCTTGCAGCAGGTGTCCTGCTTCTTTGAAATAGTAGGTTGTTGCAAGCGGTGCAAAAAAATCTCTTGCGGCCTCTGCGTCGATGATCTTGTCTTTCGCCCCGAGAAAAACTTCAACAACCGTTCCCCTTGCCTGCAGCATGTCAAGCTTCTTTTCATCCCATCGGTAACTTAGTAACGCTTCAAGTTCCGCTTTGCTGCCCGTATCAAGGTGTGTTTCCAGATCGATGTTGGAAGGGTAGGCGGCATTTTTGAGAAACTGTGCTACATACGCCTCATGCCCGGCATCAAAATAGCGCAGCTGCGCCCGGATAAATGAGGCTTTCTGAGTTTGGAAAAAAGCAGGAGAAAAAAGCAGGACTCTGTCAATCCGTCTGGTGCTTTCCAGTGCATACTCAAATGCCAGCTGCGCACCATAGCTGAACCCTGCCACAGCATAGTCACTTTCTATCAGCCATGGCTTGAAAAACTGCTCCTCACCCTGCAGGGAAAATCCGTTAAAATATTTCAAGAAGAATTTTCCTGCATGCTTCGTGGGTGATATTCTCGTGGACAAGCAAAAAGTCCGAAACCTGTGCAAGTGCACCGTCAAGCCGCTTGAGGAGCGCTTTAAGCTCGGCAACGGACTCTTTCATCAGTACCTCTTCTTCAATACTGGAAACAACAAAATTCTCACTCATCGCATACTCATAGATGACTTTGCGTATCAGCTCTTTGGCATGGAGAATATCTTCACTGGCATTGGTAAACTGTTCATTGTAGTGCATCTGGGTTGCCACACTTCCGGCAAGATACACCTTGATACGGTTCAGCAGTGTCGAACGTGACAATATCTCATGCTCCTGCATGATCAGTCTGGTATTGACGATGCCTATTTTTTCAAACTCCACATCCAGCCATGTCGCTACGACAGCCTTCGCCCCCTGGTAGAAGGCTTGGATTTTACGTTCTTCTTCGGTAAAACTCATGATCTTCCGCTTGCCAAGCAGCACCTTCTCCTTAACCGCTTCAAAGTCGGAGGTCTCCACAACACTGCGCCCCTCCCGCATGGCATGGATGGCTGCTTCATTTGTCAGGGTATCGAGTGCAGCAGAGTTGAAACCTACTGTCATGCGGGCAATGGCATCGATATCGACATTGTGCGGCTTATGTGCGAGGTAAAGCTCCAGTGTCTTTTTACGGTCTTCAAGGTCAGGCAGGGAAATATGGATACGGCGGTCAAAACGTCCGGCACGCAGCAGTGCCTCATCGAGCACATCGATCTTGTTCGTCGCTCCGATGACAATGACCCCTGAACTCTCTTCAAAGCCATCCATCTCGGTCAGCAATTGATTGAGCGTAGCTTCACGCTCATCGTTACGAAACTCTCCCCTGCTCTTGCCTACCGCATCGATCTCGTCGATAAAGATAATGCTTGGTGCATACTGCTTGGCTTTTTGAAAGAGTTCACTGACACGTTTGGCGCCCATCCCTACATAAATATGCACGAAAGATGCACCGCTTTGGTAGAAAAACGGTACCCCCGCTTCGCCTGCGACCGCTTTTGAGATAAGCGTTTTTCCCACTCCCGGAGGACCCACCAAAAGTACCCCTTTTGGCAGGCGGATGTCAAGTTCGCGGTACTTTTGCGGCTCACGCAGAAAATCGATGATCTCCTCAAGCTCTTCTTTGACATCTTTGATACCGGCAACATCCTTGAATGTCACTGTCGATGTCATAGGACGTATGGGACTGTCCTGGGTTTTACTCCCCTCCTGTACCGCTTCAATACGCTCCAGCTGCTGCTGTCTGCTTTTGTTCATAAAACGGATAAGATAGGCAAATGCACCGAGCATAAAAAGAAATGTCAGAATGTTATATATCTCTTCGCCGGAGCCCTTGACCTCTACAGGGTACTTGCTGAAAAAAGCGTTTTTGTTGATGGCATCTTTATAAACTTTGTACACACCTGATGGTGTAATAAGACGCACATAGTCTCCGTCGATGACCAGCTTTTCAATTTTGTTTTTCTTGTAAAGCATATTGGCCTGCTTATGGGTAATGAGTGTTGCATCATCCCGCAGCAGAGCAAACGTGACGAGCAGGAGTAAAACAGCAAGCAGCCCGATAATGATTTTCAGATTTTTTTGTGCAAGAAGTTTTGCTTTAAAGTGTTGCGCGGTTGCCATCGGGGCTTACCTCCACATCATTCAACAATACCCAGTTGCCGGCAAGGTCTTCGTTGCTTGTCACTTCTACACGGTTAAAATACTGGTCAAAACCGCTGAAGACACCATCCTTTCCGGTTTCGAGCAGTACTTCAAGACTACTGTTGTGTGAACGCCTGAAGGCGTAGTTTTTTGCTTTCACCAGTGCCGTAAGTTCGCGGTGGCGCTCTTTGGCGATGTTACCGCGTATTTCAGGCTTCATGGTTGCAGAGACCGTGTTGTCACGCTTGGAGTAGGAGAAAGCATGTACATGGGTCAGCGGCAGTGCTTTTACACGTTCAATGGCCTCCTGCCACTCCGTTTCTCCCTCACCCGGATGCCCGACAATAAAGTCCGTTCCAAGAGCATAGCCACGGCTTGCAATCGTATTGAAAAGTTCGAGATCACTCTCGAAACGGTTACGCCGATTCATCAATTCAAGCATTCTGTCACTGGTATGCTGTAGTGCAATATGCAGGTGCTTCGCCATCCACGGCTCATCCAGAAGCTCCATGAACTCATCGTCTATCTGAACAGGCTCAAGGCTGCCGATACGGATGCGCCGTACACCGCGTATCATACTCATTTTTTTCAGCAGTTTTGCCATGCTCGTGCCGTGGTCTTTGCCGTAGCTTCCCACGTTGGTTCCTGTTAAAATGAATTCTCCAAATCCGTTAGCGGCAAGTTTGCGTATCTGTTCGAGGATCGTCTCCTCTTGATGTGAACGCGCATTCCCTCTCACAGAAGGGATAATACAGTAGGAACACCGGAAGTCACACCCCTCCTGAATCTTGATAAACGCCCTGCTCTTGCCCACAAATTCCTCAACGATTGTCGAATCAATATGTTCAAGGTCACCAATTTCATAAAAACGTGTCTCTTTTTTGAGAATTTCGTTGATATTCTCTTTTTCCGAGTGCCCCATGACACCGAAAACTTTATGCTCTTCAAAAAGCGATTCGCCTTTGGAGTGCGATCCGCATCCTGCCAGTATGACTTTGGCATCGGGATTCTTTCGCTTCATGGAAGCAATATAGTTTCGTACCGAAGAGTCTGCACCGTTGGTGACCGTACAGGAGTTCACGACAATGATGTCTGAAGTGTTTTCATCCTGTGTCAGTTCAAATTCTTTGAGTTTGGACATCATGACCTGTGTATCGAACTGGTTCGTACGGCATCCGAATGTTTTAAAAAAGACTTTTTTCATGCCTGCTCTCCGTCAAATAGTGTCGGCTGCGGCACTGCCGGCTTAGGCACATCCTTGTCAATGTAGATAGACTGCGTAGGGTATGCCAGGAAGATATCGTTTTCCGCCTGAATACGCTCAATGATCTCCATGGAAATAGTACTGCGAAGTGTCAGTGTCGCATAGGCATTGGTATGGTACCAGGCAGATATCTTAATACCGTAAGGTTCAATGAAACTGTAGATACGCGGCTCGACATTGGTATTCTTCATACTGTACTGGCTGCGCAGTTTGTTGAGCTGTTTCCGGGTGATATCGGTATATCCCTTGGAGTATTTCTTTGTTACCTCTTTGGCAATGGTACTTGCTTTGCTTGCATTGGAGTCAAACGTAATGGTAAAATCAATACCATCCCAGACCGTCTTCAACCCTGCATGTGAATAATTGGCGATCATATCGGTAAAGACGTAGTTGTTCGGCACAAAGATGATACGTCCTGCCCTGCGGTTATGCATGTAGGTTGTCAGCGTGATGTCTTCCTGAATGGTCATACGCAGGAGTGAAATATCTACCACATCACCCACATACTCCATACCGTTACGCACAAACTTTACACGGTCTCCTACGTGAATTGCACCCCCAATGATGATGACAAACCACCCCATAATAGACATAAACCAGTCTTTCATGGCAATGGCGATACCTGCAGAGGCAAATCCCAAGATGGTGACAAGATAGCTGACATTCTCAATATAGGCAAAGAGCAGCACAAGTACCAGCAGTGTAATGAAGGTAAAGTTAAGTGCCTTGTTGATCGTATAGAAACGGTCATTGTCCGACATATAGCGGCGTACCAGATATTTAATAAAGAAAATAATGATCAGGAAAACAAGTATGATAATACCGATCGTCGTTGCTTTCTCTACCTCTTTTTTGATATCGGCACGCAGATTGAGCATAATCTCGTCAAGTTTTTTGGTATAGACATTCTGCGTCGTTTTAAAGATCTCCACTACCGGGGTGAACGTATTGATCTGGTCGATCGTATCTTGCAGCTCTTTCCGGTACTTCAGACTGTCCGGTCTGGCTTCGATGAGGGTATGCAGAATCCGCTCTTTTTCTTTGAGCTCCTGCATGACCTGCTGAATGGAGAGGTACCGGTCGTTATACTCTTTGGCATCATTTTTCAGCTTTTCTATGAAGGAGAGCGCCGAAATAATGGCAAGCGGATTCTGCACAACAGGGATCTCTCCTACCGCCGGCGGTGTAAGGAATTTTTTAAACGGATCTTCTTCATACTCTTTAAGCAGCTGCAGTTTGCCAAGCAGGATCTTCTTTTTGTTGCGAAGTTCCTTGAGTATCTCACGCTGTTGTTTATTGAGTAAACGCCGATGAGAAAGTTTTTCCAATTCATCGATCTTTTTGTCAAGTACCGTTTCCTGCTTTTTGAGCTCTTTGTACACATGGTAATTGCTGTAGATCTTTGACCAGATATTGTTTTCTTTAAGCTGAACATCCAAATGCTCTTTTTCGCTGATCAGCTGTGACAATGTTTCAACATGTTTTTTAATGCTCTGATCCGGCTTTTGTATGACTGGTGCCGGTACACTCTCACCTGCCCGGTTCTCTCCTGTGGCAAACGCTACAGTCAGTCCCATTACTGTAAGCAGCAGTACAATGTGCAGGGAGCGAAAGGTCATCGCTTTGCTCCAAACTGCGCCAATACACGCTTGACTGCTGTCTCATCGAGATCTTTGACAATTTTGTGATCTCCAATGCCTTTAGGAAGAATGAACTTGATGCTGTTATTGGCACTTTTTTTGTCCAGGAAAAAGTGCTCATAAAAGTCGTCGATATTCTCAATGACATAATCGGTAGGAAGCGCATACTTTTCAAGTACTGCTTTAACCTCCTGCGCCTCTTCCGGCTCCATCAGACCCAGCTCGACTGCCAGTGCATTTGCCATGACCATTCCGATGGCAACTGCTTCCCCGTGCAGGTAGGTTGTGTAGTCTGTTTCATTCTCTACAACATGTCCAAAAGTATGTCCATAGTTGAGCACAGCACGGATACCTGCCTCTTTCTCATCCTGGTTAACTACCCATGCCTTGAGTTCTACACTGCGTCTGATTGCCTCTTTGAGCTGTACCTCATCACGCAAGTCTGCTGTTTTGAGGAAATCAAAGTAGGCTCTGTCAAACATCACTGCCATTTTGACGATCTCAGCCACACCTGCGGCAAATTCTCTTTTGGGCAGTGTTTCAAGAAAAGCCGGATCAATATAGACCGCTTTGGGCTGATAGAATGCCCCTATCAGGTTTTTGCCGTATTTGTTGTTCACACCGGTTTTGCCGCCCACACTTGCATCGACCTGGCTGAGCAGCGTAGTAGGAATCTGAATGAAATCGATCCCGCGCTGGTAAAGACTTGCGGTAAAGCCTGTCATATCACCAATGACACCGCCTCCAAAAGCAATGAGCAGCGACTTTCGATCCAGTTTATGCTCAAAACATTCATCGAGGATCTGCTCAACAGTCTGCAATGTTTTATACTGCTCTCCATCAGGAACCGTTACTACATGCAGCTCTTTTGCTTCAAGATTTTGAAGCAGGGTATCAAGGTGAAATCCGGCTACGGTCGGATTGGTGACTACCACTACTTTAGTATCAAAAGAGAGTTTTGGAAGGGCATCAATGGTAATGTCATATCTGACAGGCTTGGGAGGGAGAAGTTCAATAGGGACGATCATGCGTGTCAACCTTGCTCGATAATAATTTGCTTTATTTTATCTTATATGCACTTAAATCCCGGGGTGCCGGTCACAGCAGCCCTAATGCTCTTCATCCGTTGCATACGGTACAAGCAGTTTGGGGTGCTTGTTGCTGGTCAGCAAAAAGTCCTTGATATGCGTAGATACCAGTTTCCAGAGTGACGCACCGTGCATATTCTTTTCAAAAGGAGCAATTTGAAGAATGTTGTCCATCTGGGCAAGTTCTCTGACAGGGTTGGAGACTTTCTGTTCGATCTTTATCTCCATGGAAAAAATATGTGCAAGCGTCTCATAGTGTTCAATAATGATTTTCTTGCTTTCAAACTCACCTTCCGGATCAAAATCACACAGAGAAAGTTCCAGTCCCAAAGATTCAGATACATCAAAAGCTGTCGAGGAGATCGATTCCATTTTCTGTTCATTCTCCATCAGTACCACACTTCTTTTAATGTTGTAAAGACGTTGTTGACCAAAGAGATAGACTACTTTTTTCAGTAAATAAAGCGTCTGCTGCATTGTACCGGAGAGGAAGCTTTCACGGCTGGCAAGTACAAGCCCGACATCCTGTTCCTGAATATCGTACTCAATAAGGTGTTCCACACTGCTGTTGTCATAGCAGACAGAAACGTTGACATGTTCATTCTCATACGACTTTATTTTTTCAATAAGACCAAAGTCATTGGGATGAAGAATACGTACAAAAAGATGCCTGTTCTCAAGCTTTTCAAGCATATACAGACTCTCTTCGAGATAAAGGATGGCATGTTCTTTGTCAAACCGGAGATCAAGCAGCAGGTAAAGCTCTTTTCCAAAGGGTTCGGGGAAAAGCCCGATACGCTTGTTGATCGTTTTATAGACACCGTCGAGCACGAGCGGTTTCCCAACAATAAGCAGCGTGTCATTTGGAAGAATTGTCGTCGCATTGGTAGGCAATATCTGCTTTTCCTTGCGGTAGATCGCAGCGATTTTCCACTTTCGCTGCAAAATCGAACCGACATGACGAAAGGCAAAGGTACTCCCAAAAGGTACCAGCACTTCCATGATCTCCCCTTTGCCAAGCCCGACATTCTGGGCAACGACCGGTACATTGGGCAAATGGTCGTAAAGGTGTGCCGCTATCAGTTCATCGACATTGAGTACCGTGATGTTCTTGTCATCTTTGCCAATCTCATCATCATCCCAGGGATTGACCAGCACAATGCGGATCTTGTCATCGACAAGCCGTACATTTTTTAATACATAGTGTGCATCTTCATGCGCCTGCACAATAATAAATACCTGTACAAACATTGTTTCAGACATAATATGTTTGATTCTGGCATAACTGGTAGGGTCAGCTTTGATAAGCGTAATATTCTTACCCATTTTTTCCGGTGTAGAATCTTCATGGAAACAGGTGACGTAATAGTGGTTTTCCGATACACGCTTGCGTCCGACCCACTCAATAAAATGTCTTGCAATGCTGCCGTCGGCAAGTATCAGTATGTTCTTCATTTATGCCCTAATTCGATATAATCGCGTACTCAATTGAAGGAAATTATAACACAATGCAATTTCAGATAGATAAAACCGACGGCAACGCCCGAGCCTGTACCATCAAAACTGCCCACTCTACCATACAGACACCCGTTTTCATGCCTGTTGGCACAGTCGGTGCGGTCAAGGCACTTGATGCTACCGATCTGCAAACCTTTCTCAAACCGGAGATCATTCTTGCCAACACCTACCATATGTACATCCGTCCCGGTGACGATGTGGTTGCCAAAATGGGAAAACTGCACGGATTTACCAAGTTTCCCAAGAGCTTCCTGACAGACAGCGGCGGTTTTCAGGCATTTTCACTGAGTGACAATGTCAAGATTGACGAAGGGGGCATCACATTCCAAAGCCATCTTGACGGCTCCAAGCACTACTTTACCCCTACCAAGGTCATCGACATTCAACACAACCTCGGCTCGGATATTATGATGATCCTCGATGATCTTGTCGCCCTGCCCGCTACACAGGAGCGCATCGCCGCCAGCATCGACCGCACAACACGCTGGGCAAAAGAGAGCATTGACTACTTCCGTACCAGACAAAAAGAGGGCGTGGGAGTCGATCAGAATATTTTTGCCATCATACAGGGCGGCACAGACAAAGCTTTTAGAGAAAAGTCTGCCAAAGAGTTGTGTGCACTTGATTTTGACGGCTTTGCCATCGGTGGACTGAGTGTGGGCGAGTCCAACAAAGATATGTACGAAACCGTCGCATGGACCACCCCTTTCATGCCTAAAGAGAAGCCGCGCTACCTCATGGGGGTAGGTACTCCGGAAGACCTGGTTGAAAATGTATACCGCGGCATCGATATGTTCGACTGTGTCATGCCCACCCGCAATGCACGTAACGGTACGCTTTTTACCTCTTTTGGCAAGGTCAACATCAAAAAGGCGTGCTACACCACCGATGTCGAACCCATCGACCCCGAATGCGACTGCATGGTCTGCCGTACCTATTCACGCGCCTACCTGCGCCACCTCTTTCGCGCAAGAGAGATCACATACTTCCGTCTTGCAACCATCCACAACCTCCACTACTACCTTGACCTGATGAAACAGATGCGAGAGGCGATCCTTGAAGAGCGATTTGAGGCGTTTAGAGAAGAGTTTTATCAAAAACGAAGCAAAACGATATGAAATATTTTTTTATGACCGTTTTCTCTCTAATCTTTATTGTTTTGATTATGGCATTATTAAATGGATTTGACCGTACGACCTACGGTCTTATTCTCATACTCTTTATCATGCTTTTATTAGGTTCTATCATTGCTTTCTGGTTTTCATTCGGGAACAATAATGAATAGCAGCATTATCTCTATCATCCATTTTCTATCCTGACTATATAACCTTCTAGTACAAAAATCCAAACAACCACAGTGGTATTTTATGCTGAAATCCTATTTCAATACCATCTGACACCACATAAGAGTTATTCAAATCTTTTATCTGTTTGAAGCCTTTGTCCTTCCCCCCAATCTCAAATGTATATTGTCCATCCACCACAAAATCTCCTTTTTTCGGATAACTCAGTGTATGTCCTACTGATAGCATATTCAAAAAATACTCCTCCCTTATGGTACCCACTTCACTCTCTTGGCAATAGCAGTTGTTCAGATTTGGATTGTTCAAGTAGAGTTTTGCAGGTTTTGAGAATATGGTATCACCTTTGCTTTTTGCCTCAAGCCGGCTAAAGATATTTCCCAAAGTCAGGTAATGTATATACTGATAGAGTGTTTTTCGGTTGATGCCTATCTTCTGCGCCAATGATGTAAGATTCAGCTCATAGGGTTTAGAGGCACAGATATAGGCAGTCAACTGTTTAAGTTTGTGAATATTTGAGGGCTCAATATTGAAAATAATAGGCAGATCGCTCTCAATAACGGTATTGATCGTCTCCTCAAGTTTGATACAGTAATTCTCTTTTGCCTCAAAGTAAAACGGGTAGTACCCCACACGCAAATACTCTTTAAAATGTTCAAGAGGTTTGATTTCTCGTACTATCTCTTTAGCGATTGGAACATGATTGTCCAAAATTTCATGAAGTGGATAGGTGGGGAACGATTTACCCAGCTTAAATGCCAAAAACTCTCTAAAACTGAGCCCTTGAAGTCTATATATCATGGCTCTGCGGCTCAAATCAGCTTTTTTATGCTCCAAAACAATGGCACTACTGCCACTGAATATTACCCTAATATCCAAAAAGTCATAGATCTCCTTTAGTTCCACCTCGAAATCTTTATATTTGTGTATCTCATCTATGACCAGTACTTTCCCGCCGATATTATAAAAATCTTCCGCTATATCAAACAGCTTCATATTACTTGTGGTAATGCTGTCTACACTGAAATAGAGTTTCTTCTCTTCATCGATATCGAGTGATTGAAGATACTGAAGCAAAAAGGTCGTTTTGCCAATTCCTCTCGCCCCTATGAGACCGATCAATCTTTCATTAAAATCTACCACATCAAAAAAATATCTTTTGTACGATATGTTTTCTATTTTCTTATAGATATACAACTGTTTCCTGAAGAGAATTTCTAACATTTTAATCCTTTTGTATAGTAGAAACAACAATATTCTATCTTTTTGTTTCTTAAAGTATATTATACAAGGTTACAATCAAGACTTTGAAATAGAATAAAAAGCAAATTTTCAAGGCAGACAACATCATAAAACACAATCCATTATGAAATGCAACCCAGGTTACATGACTTCAAACAAAAGTACGGTATGATTTCACAAAATAATTCAAAAGGATAGACCATGAGTCACAGACACAAAGCGAAAATTGAAAAAGTATTCGAGCACCCTATCTCTACCAACATAGATGTAAAAAAACTGATTGCCGCATTGGAACATTACGGTGTTACGGTAGAGCAGACAAAAAAACATAAAGCAAAACTCTTCTACAAAGAGAGCGAATTCGTTCTGCCGCTTCCGCACGGTGATCACCTGACCAAAGACGAAGTTGTTATGCTGCGCCACTGGCTTGAAGAGATCGGCCTTACGCCTGACACTGTCGAGTAGGCACTTACTTACCCAAAATCCACTCCCGCGCCTCTTTTCTCTCGGCGTAGGGAAACTCTTTCACTTCTGCAGCAACAAAATGTGAACCTATTTTTTCGGCAAACGTACCTATGGGTGAATCGGTCACAAATGCAAGTTTCTTCACCTTTTTGTGATGATTTTTAATGAACTTCAAATGTTCAGCCAATGCGGAGAAGTCGTCCCAGCCGGGGAAGCTCTCTGCGGCAATCATCAGACCGGAGAGTTTACCGTGTTCGGCAATAAACGGATCGATCACTTTTACTGCTGTTTCAAAATCTTCCTCTTTCAATGGCCCATCGGGCTCCAGTGTTACAACGGCTTCCTCTTTATCAAGTGTAATACTAAGCATAAATGCCCCTTTATAGTGTTTTGATTGTTGTCGTCAAGAGATTATAACACATAATAATTAATGATAAAATATTATTTTTTCTTTTTTACATAGGGTACTTTTGCTGATGGAGTTGATTTTGAAGTTCTGTCAAGATGGACATCCTGGTCATCAAAGAAGATATCAGCTTTGAAGGCTTTGACCACACGCCTTTTCTCCACACCGCCCAGAAAAAAAGCTTCATCCACACGTACTCCCCAGGCATCAAACGTGCGTATGACACGTTCGAACGTTGAGAAATTGCGGGCAGTAATAAGGGCTGTTTTGATGGGTGCCTTCTCCATGGGGAAGCACTGCTGAATCTGGGAAATAACTTTGAGAAGTCTGGCAAAGGGACCTTTGGGAAGCGGCTTTTTG
>Ga0256829_1000279_pt1 | contig 58057 bp, 55 predicted proteins | sample 131447metaG_FD_185979 | JGI IMG/M metagenome (GOLD analysis project Ga0256829, IMG submission 185979) | Hydrothermal vent microbial communities from Lau Basin, Pacific Ocean - 131-447 | ecosystem: Environmental > Aquatic > Marine > Hydrothermal vents | place: Pacific Ocean: Lau Basin | collected...
AGTTTAGAAAAGAATATGGGTAAATACCCTAATACTACAAAAGATATATATAAAAGTATTTTAAAAGAATTAGAAAGTACTGAAACTATATTAAAAGACTATAATAAAGAACTTGATAAAAAATATGAACAAATAAATAAAAACGAAAATGAGATTAATATTGAAAATAAAAAAATATTTAATCTATTACATAATATAATAAATATAGTTATGAATAAAGAAAAAGAATATATTTTTTTACTTAAAAAAGATGTAGACAAACATATTGCATTAAACAGCTATATTTTAGCACTTAAAGAAGAATCTACCAAAAAACAAATAAATTTAATAAATGAATTAAACAAAATTCTAAATAAAAAGAAAGGAGATTAAATGTTAACATTTAATTTAAAAAAAGAATCTAGTAGATATCTTAAAAACTATGATGATCCTAAAAATAATTTAGCAACTATTAAATTATCGTTATTAGCTGATCCAGATTATAAATCATTTATAGATACACCTATAAAAGATTTAGTACCTAAATTTGAAGATAAATTAAACACAACGCGATACGGTACATTACAAAAAGTAAACTACGCTATAGAAATTATCGGTATCTTTACAGAAGTACTATCTTTGGTAAACAAACCTATAAATAAAGAATTTTTTGAAGATAAATTAATGGACAAAAGTTATATCGCAAATATAGCGAATGTAGAATCTAAATATTGGTTAACAAGATTAAGCGAAATAGATTATAGTTTAATCGACTTAATTATCGATAAATTAGATTATTTAGATAAACCTGTTATATTTAAAATAAAACAACGAGTATTATCTACCATAAAAATAGCTTTTATCGATAATGTAAATGTGGATTCTGCTAACAGAAAAAATTAATGAATTCATAAACAACATAAGTTATAGGTTACTATGTGTAACCTATAACTTGTAACTCTATTATTCTACAGATTGTTGAAATGAGCAAAGAATAATAAGGAGAAATTATGGTAACTAGAGCAGCGCTTATAGAAGGGCAAGAAAAAACAGTTGTAACGCCTATAATAAAGAAAATAACTGAAGAAGTAGAAACATTAGTACTCGGTAATGCTAAAGCTACTAATTATTTAAAGACTAATTATGATAAAGAAAATGTTAATGTTGGTAATAATGTTTATAATAATACTTTAGGTAAACCATTACTAGAAATAAATTATGAAATAAAACCTTTAGAAACATTAACAGTTAATACTAGTAGAATATTTCCTTTATCCAAACCTATACTTTATGATAAAGATACAAAGTTTACTGTTACACCATATTATCAAGAACACGAAATAACTGTTAATTTTACATACAGTTCTAAATCTAAACAACAAATACTGAATATAAAAAATAGATTATATACATTTTTTATAAATTCTGAATATAAATTATATTTAGATTTACCTTATAGTTTTCAATTACCTTATAGTGTTTTAATTTTAGCTAATGAAATAAAAACATTAAAAGGCAGTGAGTTAGATCTTATAGATTATATTAAGTCTATAAAAACAGAATATTTAGATATATCATTTTTAAGAAGTAACATAAAATGGAGAATACCTACTTTTAGAGGTATACAGATAAATAGGATATGTAACATAATGACAGATCCTAGAGAAATAGAAGTAGAGAAACAAGATCAACCACAGTATAGTATACAATTCCAAGTATTAACAACTTATCATCAGCCTATGGGTGTATTTACAGATATACCTTTTATGGTTAACAATAAACCTATTAACCAAATATGGTTAGGTAAACAACAAGCTTTTAAAGATATAAATGTAAATCATAATGGTATCAATTTCTTAACATATCTTAATAACATATATTTAACAGGTAGATTAGATTCTAGTAACATTATTAAAATACCACTTAATGATGAATTTGCACCAGTATTTGATGGTAGTAGTGCATTTGATGATATTATATGGTTAAGTATACTTATAACTATAGAAAATAATGATCCTGACAAATTATTTAATCTAAATGATCTTAACCATATAGGAATACCTAAATCTTTAGTAAAGTATATGAAAAAATATAAAGATAATTTATTTAAATTCGGTGGGTGTGGTATAAGATTAGAATTATACGAATTTAATTATATTAAAGATAAACAAATGTATACTGACGATAAATATAACGTCAAAGTTAAATTAAAATTAGATAAGACAAAAATATATCATGTTGTATTTAGATTTGTGACAAATATGACTTTGTTATCTGATCTTACCTATGAACAAAAAGAAGAAACTAAAAAATTATTTTCTAAATTAGGAATAATAGTACACGATGACGATAATAACGCAATAGCAAGACATAAGTATACTCCTGATGGAATAAAATAAAAAGAAAGGACAATAGATGGCTATATATGGATTAGAAACAAAAAGCGCAGAGATAAACGATATTATAAAACAAAAAGAAGATAGATCATTAGTACCGCTATATGAATCAGAAAATGTAGATAGTTTAGTTAGAGCGTTTATAGATGGTTATAAATGGCCAGTAACATATTTTCATAGAGTTATAGATGATATGGATCAAATAACTGAATATGATCCTGAATTAGATCCTACTTTACAAAACTATGTAAGGATTAATAATTTAACATTATATTTACAAAGCCCATTACCAGAAGGCACAGGAGACAATTTAGCAGGAGAAGCGATCATTGACCTTGACATTATACCTAATCCTAACGATCTTTTCATAGCGAGGCTCCTAGGGGGTAAAATAGTGATGTTTTCTATAGAAGATGTACAAAGAATAAATTATAATAACGATAATTTATTTAGTGTTAGTTTTAAGAACTATGGAGAATATGATTCTGAAGATGATCCTTTAATAGTTTCGTTAATGCGAAGTACTACAGAAGAATTAACCTATAATGAAAAATATAGGATAGATAGTACACAACCATTGTATACTCCTGATGATCTAAACCTAAAAAAAGATATCTTATTTAAAATAGATAGTTTAATTAATTTATTAAATACTAAATTTGTTAATAGAAAAACTCAATTTTTTTATGGTTATATAGACAAAGATAGTAAATTAATATATGATCCACATATGTATAAATTTATTAAAAAAGCTATAGGTTTTATGTATTTTAAAAAAGTACCTGAAAGAGTGGACATTACTGATAATGAATCAGTTATTTTAGACTATATGCTAGATTTAACTATATCCAAGATACTTATCGCTGAGAATGTGAGATTATCTGTATTTGGAGATAACAATAATTTAATTAAAACTTCTCCATATTTAGACAATACTATGTTTACACTAATTGATAAAGTGGTAGATATAGTAGAAGAAGAAGTAAGTTATAAAGATAACGGAAATATTAATGAATTATATCCTTATTTACCAACTGGTAAATATATATTTAGAAAAGAAATATATGACGTAATCTTAAGAGATAAAATTATAGATAAAGATAAATTAACGCTATTTGAAACTATCTTTTTATCTTTTATAAACAGAGTTCCTATAGAATACGATGATTTAGAATTACTATATACGAACATAAATAAATTACCAAATGCAGAGTTATTTTATTATGTTCCTATTTTAATAACTATATTAAACTGGTATGTAACAACTTTCAGTGTTCCTTTTATATAAAAATATTAAGTTATGTCTCTTGTAAATAAGAGACATAACTGATTATATTTTTTACAACATTTATATTCGTCTGATATACTATTAATAAAAGGATAAAGGAGTTAATATGGCTGTAAGAATTAAAAGAAGTTTATTAAGACAAGCCCTACGAGAATTGGATAATGAATATGTTTTAGTTAAAATACCTAAATTAAGTTTAGAAATTCTAACTGATTACTATATAGAAGATATAGATACCAACTCTATAAAAAAACAAAAGAAATTAACTCCTCAGGAATTTTTGGGTGGTGAAGATACTAGACTTAACGGTAAAGCAAGATTAAGAACAACCCAACAAATTTATGTTACTAATTATACATATACAGAAGAAAACTCTATGATTTATCACAATGGCGAGCCTTTAAAGAAAAGTACTTTACAATTAAGAGATTCATATATACCAATATCATATCTTATACAAATATATAATAATGGTTATACCATTAAAGTACCTGATACTAAAACATTATTGTATATTATAAGAACATTGGAAAAGGTTTTAAACAATATAGAGGATTCTTTAACAAATTCTAATAGCGAATTGTTAGAATTATTAGAAGATTTTTATTCAGCTATTATAGATGGTAGAGAAGAAAGAATAAATTATTTATTAGAAAGTGAAGGATTAAATAATCTTAAGAAATCTAAATCAATATTATCTTTAGGGAATAAAAGATTAGATAGAAGTTTAGGTAATGGTCAAAATGTGATAACAAGAAATGGTGATAATGCTACTATAGATCTAAGTGATCTAATAGTATAAATAAGGAGAAATTATGGAATTTAAAAGAAATACATTATTAGATTCGGAAATATTGAAGGTTATAGGAAAATCAGCACCGTTTGATTTTCCAGAATTCACATTTGTTCTACATAATAAAGATATAGATTTTGTCTTAACACACGTAACAAAATATCACGTGGAAAGAGATTATAACAATAACATAACTGATAATATACTAGTAGAATTTGCTTTACCAGAAGGATACTATAAAAACTGGATTATAGAGAATAAAGATTCTTTAGAAATGACTATACAATCTAAAATATTTGGTAAAACAGTTAAAAATAGATATAAATTTATTCCGTTATTAAAAGATGATAATATATTAAGTGGTTCGAAACAAGTTCGTAGTGAAGAAAGTTTAAATAAACATAAATTAAAACAAGTTATAGGACAATGTATAAATACACTTCTTTTAACTTTAAAACCTAAATATATATCAGGTGTTTATCATAAAGTAACATTAGAAGAATTATATACAGCATTAATGACAAAAGAATTAGATAAAACTAAAGTATTTGGTAAATCTTTAAATTATAAACTAATGCCATACACTTTTGATAATGTTAAAAAATATAATAATATACCTATTAAAACTGGTACTAAACTTATAAAATTAGCTGATTATTTTCAAAATGATTTATATGGAATATATGATTCTGGATGTAACACTTATTTTACTAATATAAACGCTGATTTAACAGATGATACATATAACATATACACTTATCCACTATATAGTAGAGATAGATATAACGAGGATACTAAGTATCCAGTTTTAGATATACTTAATGCTTCTGAAATAGCTTTAGGTAATTCAGATGCTAGTTTTAGATATACTTCTGGACATTATAAAGTTATAGCTACATATGTACATACTATTACTGCGCTAGAACAGAATAAATATAATACAGCTACAGGTATAAGAATGGTTTTACCTTTTAATATAACTAATTATTCTAATTATCCTACAACAAGATGTGTTAAAACCGGTTTTGATCCTTCTAAGCATTTTCTAGACGCACAATTAGATGTAAAACTAAATAATTATCAAAACCTAAAAATGACAGATTTAGATGCCGATATTTATAGAGAATTAACAATTTTTAATAAACATCAATCTTATCTTTTAGAAATAAAACTACCTAAATTAAATATAGAAATTCTATATCCGGGTATGCCTGTAAGTTATCTATACCCTTATAAAGATACTGTTAAACTACTTACAGGTGTTTTACAAAAAGTAACAGCAGATTATAATATAGTTAAAAAATCAAATAGTGTAACTATTATAGTTTCTTTAAGAGAACCTAATGAATAAAAAGGAGTTAAAATGTTTATGAATAATGAAAAAGCAGATTTAGATTTAGAAACTATATTTAAATTTGAACAAAATAAAGAAAAGATTTTCTTAACAGTTAAAAATGAACAAGAATTATTAAGAATAATAGAAACTAAAATTATAGAGCTATTAGGATTTAACAATACTAAAGAATATAACAAAATAAACATAGTAGAACGAACAAGATTAACTAAAGAAATATTAAAGTTTATAATTCTGAACATAGTACTTAAAAAAGCAATTATAAATACTAATACTTTATACACTATAAAAGTATCACCTTTTTTAAAAAGTAGTTACTATTATATAATAAACGACATAGAAGCTAATGATAAAGATATTTCCAATAAAGTACCTAATGGTATAACAATAGATAAGATAACTGAATTAGAATATAACATAAAAAATAAAGATATGTAAGTAAGGTATAGTAAAACTATACCTTACTTATAACTTTTTAATAATCAAATATATCATCTTCTTCATCAATCATTTTCTTTTTTTCTTTTGTTTTGTCTTCCACTTGTTGTTTAGTTTCTTCTACAGGTATACCTTTTTTTCTCTTATAAGCATTAATAAACCTATCTGAATAAGTTTCTATTATTCTATTAAATTCTATAATATATTTCTTATACAGTTCTTTATCAGTGCCTAATGATTTTAAAATTTCATTAAGTCCCTTAGTTACTTCTTTTTCAGCACCATAATATCCTGATTCTATAAGCGTGTTAAGTTTAGATACAATAAAAGAAATTGATAAATCTGGATTCGCTACATTAACATCTAAAAATAATGGTGGTAAAATAAATAATACTGAACCTTCTTTATCTTTTACTTCTATTTCACGATGATAGCTACCTTCAGTTTTTTCTAGAAAATTATACATAAAGATTTGTGTATTAACTTCATCTTTTCCTACTTCTTCTAAAAAGAATGGTAAGAAATATACTTCAAATTCTTCTAAAGATATACTTGCAGGTGTACGAGTTATTTCTTCTATAACTTTACTTTTACTAACTAATTGCTCCCATTCTTCATTTTTCATATCCTCAACTACTGTTTTTAAATTTACTGTTTCTTTTTCTTTCTCCATTGGTACTCCTTATATGCTTGTTTTTAATAATTCAAATATGAACTTAAATAATCTAGTCCATCATTAAATCTTATGTTCTTATTTTTATCTATAGCTATAGATTTATTTAAAGTATGATTTCTACCATTACTATCTTTAATAGTAACATCAATATTTATTACATATATAAATTTATCTGTTCCAGTATGTTTCTTTGTACTAGTTACGTCTAATGTAACATTATCCCAATAATTAGATAAAATAAAATAGAAATCTTCATAAACAATTTTCTCAGATTCATCAGGATCATAGTTAGCTTTTTTTAAACTGTAATCTAAAGATTTTACTTTACCAAAAAAAGTTATAGACTGTTCATAGTCTGATACTACATAATAATAATATATTTGTTTAAGCATTTTGTCTATATCGCTTAAAAAATTATTAAATGTTAATGTAGGTAATATAGGTTTATTCATATTTACTCCTTATATAAAATTTAATCACAAGAAAGGAAACAGTAAATGTATAATAAAATAAATATGTTTATAATATCAGACATACACTTAGGGCATAATATAAACAATGCTACAGATATGATTCAAAATCTTTATCTTTTTTTAGAAAAACATGAACAGCATTTAAATAAAACTAATGTATTTATTATACCTGGAGATACATACGACAGGTTACTTAATGCTAATAGCAAAGATTATGTGGAGATAATTAAGTTTTTAACATATCTTGTTAAATTTTGTGCTAGCAAAAACATAAAACTTCGTATACTAGAAGGAACTCCAAGTCACGATATGAGGCAACTTAAAGTGTTATATACTATTATACAAGATCTTAACATAAATGTTGATTTTAAATATATAGATACATTATCTATAGAACATATGGATGATTTAGATATAGATATTCTATATTTACCAGATGAATGGAAATCTAATCCTAAAGCTATATGGGAAGATATAGAAAGAGTTTTAAAAGAACATAATAAAAAGAAAGTAGATATAGTAGTAATGCACGGAGGGTTTAAATATCAAATACCTATGTTAGCGGAACATATGCACGATGAAAATCTATTTGTTAATTTAACCTATGGTGGTCCGGTTATAAGCGGGCATATACATAATAGAAGTGCTTATAAAAATATAATTATCCCTGGTAGTTTTGATAGGTTAACTTTTAACGATGAAGATGAAGAAAAAGGTGGTTTATTAATAATTTATGATAAAAAAGAGAAAACATTTAATTTTAAATATCTTAATAACAAATATGCTTTATTATTTAAAACATTTGATTTAAGAAAAACTACTTTAAAAAATGTTATAAAAAAATTAAAAAATATAAAACAAAATAAAGCACATATAAGATTTATTGTTAAAAAAGAAGAAAATCTTATAGATAGTCTTTTAGATATAGAAGCGATGTTTCCTAAATTTAGATTTATTATAAAAACTGTTAAAAATGATAATGATGTTATTAACGATAATATTTTAGAAGCAGTAGATAATAACTTAAATAAAAAATTAACACCTGACATAATAAAAACATATATAAAAAACAAAGTCAGCGATAGTAAGAAATTAAATTTAATCATAGATGAATTTGAAACTATTTTAAAAAGTATATGATTAAACAGAACAAACAATAAATAAAAGGAGTTAACTATGGCAATAATTAGACCAAATTCTAAATTAATGGGTACTAAACCAGAATTAGATAGTGAAGCTATAAGCAGTTTTAACTGTAATATAGCATCTGGTATAATTTTAGAAAGTGTGAGTTTATTTAAAGAAGAAAATAAAAATAACAAACTTTCTAAACCAGATAAGATATGGTTCAATGGTTTAACATTATTTAGAAATTACGTGGAATGTTGGTTAGGACCAACTACTAGTAAAATAAACATTTTAAAAGATAATACAGGTATAAAAAATAGTATAGATCTATTTTTATTAGATACAGAATATTTACTTAATGCTTGTGCACATAGTAATTTAGAACCTATTATCTACATACCTGATTATAGTTACTTAGAGAAGAAATGGCCTTTATGGAAATCTGCTGATAAACTTTCTGCTATTAAATATCACATTTATTTAGTTTGGTTAAAAGCAATCAAACCACTTATAAATACTTACCCTGGTGCTGCTACTAGAACAACATTTAGATTACCTAAAATAAAAAATGCGTATTTAGTTACTCATTTAGCACAAGACTTATTGAATTTTGTAGATAGAAAAGATGTTTTTTTAGCAGAGTCTCATACTGGTGAAATCAAAGATAAAACACTTTGGTATACTAAATATAAGAAATATAGTAATAAAGAAATGTCTATATTTCCTTTTAACGAATTCTTATTACGTATATTAGGAGACAATTGGTTTCTAGGTTCTGAGAAACCATCTTTTAAAAAATGGTTATACAATATAGCTTTACGATATAAATGGAATCCGTATACTACCACGCAACGTATTATGTTAACTATGATACAAAAAGATCCTATTTTAGGTAAAAAACTTAAAACTAATTTTAAAAAAATATATTAAAAAATAACTTTATTAATAGTTATAATTTTTTTATACCCAGATCTCTTTAATGAAAAAATAATAAAAAAGGATGTAAAATGCAAATAAAAGCACCGACAACAAACACAAGTACAAATAACAAAAATATAAATAATACAAAATTAATTTTGGTAGATGGAGGTTTATTTATAACAAAAACAGATATAGCTGCAATTATAGTTAATCACGAAAACATAACTTTATTCACTAATAAATTTAAAGATATCGCGATAACTAGACCTAATAGTAGAATAGAGATAATCTTTTCTAGCGAATATAAAAAACATATCAATTTTTTAGATAATGCACTAAAAACACAATTATTTAAAGCAGGTTGGTATAATACTGTAATTTTAAATATTAATGCTGATTTTAATGTTTCTGATATGGCAGCTTGCATAATGAAAAGATTATTCTCATCTGCAGTAAACGCTAGATTTTTAGATTATGAAATTATTTGTAGTATTGATACTTGTGGTATGTTACAAATACCGGATGATAAAAAAAGTCAATTAGTTAAACCAAATGAGAATACTAAAAAATCAGTAAAAGGAGAAAAAATAAATGGTTAATTCTAGAGATATAAACAAATTTTTAAATAAAGTTATTTTATACAGAGAGCAAAATGACACGTTGTTAAGTTTAAATTTTGGTGTATACAATAATACATTAAGACTATATGTAAGAAGCACCGATTTAGAAAAGAAAAATAAATCTAAACTTTTATGCAATATGAGTTTACAACCAGAAAAAGCTAGATTCTTAAAGGAACTCTTAAAAGATATTAAAGAATTGAGTTTAGAGGATACTGATAAGAAAGAAATAGAAGTTAAGCTATACGGTATAGAATGGGATAGTAATAATAAACCTATACCTAATAGTAAAAAGCTATTAGGTAGTTTAGCAGTTGGTAAATTAAAAAACAAAAATAACGAAATTGTTAATTATTTAGCAATCACTAATATGTACGGTAAAAAATTTATATTCCCATTCTTACCTACACCATATGAAGAATACTATATAGATGGTAAAAAAATAGAAAATAAAACTATTCTATCATCTATAAAAATAAAGTCATTTACAGCAATATTTTCGAACATTTTAAACTTTGTACCGGAAATTTTTCCAGAAACAGAAGAAAATTTAAATAATATAAAAAATAGAAAATTTGGTAACAACAATAATAGTAATTATAATAACAACAATAAATCTAGTAAGCAATCATCAGAACCAGTAGAATCATCCGACAGTAGTGATGATATAGACGATTTATTTTAAAAATAAATCAGATATTTATTATTAAGATAGGGAAGTTATTTTCCCTATCTTGTTTTTTTACCGACATACTAAATACAAATCAAAGGAGTAATTATGACATTTTCATTAACACCTACATATTCGTTAAATCCTATGGTTACTATAGAGCACAACGATGTAAAACTTAACTATCCCATAGGTAGTATGATTAATAGGAGGTTAAGAGAACCTATTAAAGAAGACAAAGTATTTACTATACTTAACGCCTACATCGAATATAAAGGTAAAGAATTCCAAGATAAACTTTTTAATACCATAGTGGAATCTACAAAGACTATAGAATTAGAAGCATTTAAACTTGATTTAGAACCTTTTCCTACACAAGCTTTCCATAACATTCTAGATTTCTTTAATCTAAAAGATATCATAGACTTTATAGAAAAAACAAAAATAGTGACACCTTTAAAAAGATTAGGTACTAAATTTGATAAAAATATAGAGCTAAATGAAAAAGGAACTAGAATACAAACATATTTAAAAAAGGATTATACAGAGCTTATTGCCCTTATAACTGCACTTAAAAGTATATTTGGTATTATGGGATTATACGCATCTATTAAATCAGAATTATTAGATAATAATCCTTATAAAGAGTATATCTTATTACAGCTTATTATAACACATCCTATAACCAAAAGCGACGCATTCGTTAAAGTGTATCTATCTATAGAAAAATTGGTAGAAAGAGTTATGAGCGATACTACTAAATCGATCATCAGAGTTTTAGAAAAGAATATTTCTAAATCTGCTATACCTGTATATATAATGGGAAAAGTTATAATAGAAAGATTATTCACGAATAATGAATTAGAAGACACGGATAATAAATCTATTATAACTAAAATATACAAGTATGCATCTAACCAGCTTAAAAGTAAATCTGATGTCAGTAGTATTAAAATAAAATATTATAACCAAGGTTCTGACGATGGAGAATCAGAAAGTAACCTAGAATCATTAAGAACACCAAGTAATATTACTGTAGGTAATATACAAGAATATAGAGCTTATGCACAAATGCCGTTTAAGATAATGAAAGATATGGGTATGGCTGATAAAATACCTGAATTTAAAAGATTACATAAAATCTTTAAAGAAACATTTAGTTTATATCTTCCTTTACAAAAATCTATTTATATAGCATCTTGGGTACTTAAAAATGTCATGGATCCTAGATGTATACTTTATTTTAAAATAGATGAATTAATTAACATATTGACTATAGCATATATTAAAATAAAAGATTATGAATTATACGCTATAGCAGCTTTATTGGTTGGATATCAGACACAAGATAACAATTTAATTAACACTAGTTTATATGTTAATAAACTAGATCCATTTTTAAAAGAACAAGCATTGCAATATTACCCATATCAAAGAGTAATTATAACCGGTAGGAAAAGAAAAGAAGAAAGTTATATAGAAGAAGTTATAACTAAAATATTTAAAGATTTTAGTACTATAAGTATAAAAACTTCTGCTGAAGAAGAAGTTGTTAAAAAAGCCAATAATGGTATATATTCTCCAGATTTCATTATGCCCCCGGATATAAAGAATCAATTCTTAAAATTATTTATACGATTAGCAGAAGATGATGAAATTCTGTATAATAAAAATAAAGAATTGAAATCCAAAAAAAATTAAACCTACAATATTGATTAGAAGGAAAATTCCTTCTAATTTATTTTTTAATCAAAGGAGTTAAAATGGACAGATTTGCACGTACCAGTGGAAGAGGTGGAATAGGCTATAGTGTTAGAGATGTTAATAAAATACCTATTATTAACAGACTTATAATTGCTGAAGTGGATTCTTATAAAAAACAATATTTAAGACCATTTTCTACAAATGTTAATAATAAAGATTTAAGTATCTTTAAAGACATTGTTAAAGAAAAGGTTTCAAAAGGTCAAACAGATAACTTTATAAAAACATCACTTGTTAACGAGTTAGCACATACTGCTACTCTTAGTGATAAACCAATAGCAGAAGCACCTATCATTAATGGTTGGGGTACTAAAAGATTTAAATTTGCCTTAGAAATAGAATGGAAAATAAAAGGTACTCAAAAATCTTATATAGAGTATATACAAGGCTATACTGATTATTTTGGATATAGTAACTTAAATGGTGGAGAAGGTGTTATCGATGAAAAGAATATGCGTTTTTATCCAAATTCCATTTTAAGATTAATAAAAAATGTAGATAGAAATGGTATGCCTATTGTTAGGATAGTTAATTCTTATAAATTAGTTAAAGATGAGACTAACATTATGAAAGATCTTAAAGTAGCAGATCATTCTACAGTAATATCTGAAATATATGGTAATAGAATAGCGGATAGTGCACTTGATGTATATAGTAATGTAAATGAATTTACAGAAGGTGCTGTTATAGAAAAAGAAATTAATATTCCTATATTGTATCTAAGTAATTTAATAAAAGAATTATTAGATACTATAGAATTAGGTTCAGGAGATCTAGGTGAGGATGATGATACTTATAAAGATCTTTTAAAAAATGTTACTTATAATTATCTAAAAGATATTGATTTTCTTAAATGGATCGTGAATCTAAAAGCTAATGAATTTTATTGGTTTACCATAGACGAACTTGCGCTCTTAGATAATTATGTAGGTAATAAGATAAAACCTATATTAAAATCACCTATACAACCTGTAGGATATTTACCTACATCAGATACTGCTGAAACTTATGGTAGTGATTATGAAACTAAGATTGCTACATATGTACAAGAAGGTATTTCTGATTTAATGTCAGAATGTTTCTTAAAACATATTGCTTTTAATGTCACTAATATAAATGGTAAAATGACTTGGGCGCTTAATAATGCTAGCGCTGTTGTAGAAGCACTTAATCCTGCACCGTTTATACCTAAATTTATGAATTTATTTAATAAATTTATCTGGTCTGTTATAACGCAACACGAACAAATATTACTTAGTTTAGAAATTATTGCATATGCAGAAGGCGATACCGTGATTATTGTTAAGTTAGAAAATGATGAAGAAGGTATTATTTACAGATTTCCTAGTTTTGCTAATAGTAAATTTAGTCCATTAATTATGGATAATAATCATCTTTTATCTAACGCAAGCGATATCGGTAATTTAATAGACATAGGTGCAACTGAATCAGAAATGGAACTTAGAAAAGCTGCGTCTCTCTATAGTAATCCAAATTTCTTCCAATAATAAATAAGTAAATGAAAGGATAACAAATGGAAATTAGAGCCACAATAGAAGATCTAGTATCTTTCTATAAAGAACTTCTAAAAAGTTTAGATTTTGAAGTAGATAGCCAAGGTAGAATATTTATAGCACAAGGAGACAATAAAAGACCATTAACAATTAATGGTCTTCCTGTTGTATTACCTACTACTAAAAATATAAGATCAGCTGTAGAGATAATAAATGGAATTCCAACTACTGTTAAAGTAATTTTTAATCCAATAGAAGAAAACGCCATAAAAGGCGAAAATAACAGTATGAAGAAATTAAGACAAATTATAGAACTTAAAATAAACAGTTTAATTTATCAAATAGGTGAAAGTCTGTTTAACTTATTCTATAATAGCGATAAAGAAATTAACAATTTGCAAATTTTAAAATTCGCTACGCTTCTTAATAGACATAAAGCTTCGGGTATGAAATCACCTATAGACGAAAAAACAATAACTAACTGGATAAAATTATATAAAGATATTTTATCCAATCATTATAGCTCACATGCATATGGTAAATTATTTGTCAAAAGAGGCGGTAAATTAAATAATATTAAATATAACAGAATAGTAAGTCTAGGTTTTCCTTTTGTAGAAAATTTAGAACCATTAAAACCTAATAAGGAAAAATTTCTAAATATAAAATTGCGTACTAAAGATAAACACGCTTACATATCTCTATTTGAATTTCTATTTAATTCTGATTTAGAAGCGCTATTAGATGGTTATAAATTTGGTTCTTTGAACAAAATAGCCCCAGGGTTTCACGCTACTATGATGGTTTATGATTTTGTATATAAATCCTTTAAACCAATTATAGATGTATTATTAGATTTGGATTTAGAAGATAGAGAATTAGAGTTCTTGAAATTATCACCATTACCAGTGGACATAAATAATCTAGGTGACTTTATAGATAACCTAGAACCAATAATAACAAGAATTCCTAAAGAAATGAATTTATTAGAAAGCCAAAACAACATACCGGCAAATAATGCTCCTACTGGTAATCTTAAAGAACCAACTGGAATTGCAGCAAATACCGCTAGTAGTAAAACTAGCAATAGTCCTTGGGAAAAATTAAAAAGTAGTGTTGGTGAAAATATAACACAAGCTACGGGAATAAATAATGGACCATTAGGTAATTTTGGTAACAGAAGAATGAATTACAATCCTCCTGCACCTAGACCTATAACTCCTGCACCAAGACCTATAGCACCTACTAGAAGGGTAGTACCAGCTGCACCTAGACCATTAGCTAACCGCATAACTAATGGTTATGGTAGCCCAATAGGTAATCCTGTAAATACAGGTATAAATAGAGGCGGGTATAAAAATCCATTTTTAAGATAAGGTTATTTAGTATAGCCTTATCTCTTTTTTTTATTCTGAATAAAAAATAAAAGGAAACATTATGAAAATTTTAGATTTTATAGAAGATACTAATAATTTAACTTTTACCAGAATAAAAGAATTTGAAGCGTTAGTTAGTATTAAAGAAATAAAAGACAGTATTAAAACAATACCTATACCTCCAGCTATAGCTATAAAATTTACAGGTGATTTTTTTGGTCTTTTACATAATTATTTATCATTACCATCTATAACATTTTATTTTTTCTTACGATTAAACAATATGTATTTTAATACAGATTATAACGGTTCTAATGAAATTAAAGTTTTAGACCCAGAAATGTTTAACACATTAATAAAATTGTTAAAAGAAAAGGAAAGTAGATAAGTGATCTAAATCACCTATCTACTATTATTTTTTCTTTTTCTTTCTTCTTGCTCTTATTTTTCTAAGATTATCTGCTAATATAGCTCTTCTTCTTACTGTTGCGTTAGATGATTTTTTACCTTTTCTGATACAGCTTGTATTAGCGCTACTAAACCCATTTTTCTTACACCAAGATCTAAAAGCTCCAGGGTGTTTAATTGCAGTTTTAGCCCAATTTTGTTTACTTTTTGTTTTAGCTTTTGCCATAATAAATCCTTTACATTATTCTTTTTTTAACTAATTGTTTGCATCGCTCTTTTGATATTATTCATATCATTTTCTATATAACCTAAAATTATTTTTATATGTTCTAAACTTAACTTATTTTTATCATCTAGATTATTAATACTATTAACTACATTATTTAAATTAGAACCTAATGCAGCTAAGTCTATTTCTATTCTAGATATTTTTTTATTTAAAATAGCTATATTGTTTTTATTATCACCTATACTATTATTAATATTTTGTATTAGTTCTAAATTATGCGTCTGTAATTTTTCAATATCTTTATCACAGATATCTAATATTTTTGCTTCTAGTTCTATTAAACGTCTATCATATTTAACAATATTTTTGTCTAAAAGATTATTAAAATTATTTATATCTATTTTATATTTAGTTTCTAATTTAGCTATATCACTATCTATAATTTGTTTTATATTTTCATTAATTTCATATATTTTATTATTGACTTCTTCTATGCTACCTGTTACTTTTTCTATTTTTAAATCTAAATTATATTTTATATCTTTTTCTACCGATTTAGTATATCGGTTATCTTCTTCTAATCCATCTTCTAAGCTATTTAGCGTTACTGCTAATTGTTCTACTTTATTCTTAACACTAAAAAAAGCTATTAATGCCGATACTATAGAAAATCCTACAGATATAACAACATCCCAAGTTATTTCTCCCCCAACTGTAACAGTTGTTGCCATAATGAATCCTTTATATTAATCTCAGTAAAAAAACAAATTTATTTTTATATTTTTTATATTATATTAAAAATATTTTATTTTTATATTTTTTCGCATCTTTAATATTAATATGGCACAAACAAGCCATATTAAAATTTAAATCAAAGGAGTAAGAAAATGTTTAACACACAATCTAAATTAGATCCAGAAATAGAAAGTTATTTTGTGGACAATACTAGTTCTATACGACTTAACAGCAGATATTTTAGTTCTGCAAACTTAAATGCTTTTATAGAACATAATAGTAGTCCAAGAGGACTAATGATGTCTAGTCATGTAGCGCAAATAATAGTCATCAATGATCCAGAAGTTAATATGGTCCAAACAGGTTCCGAAAAAGAATTTGCAAAATATGCCATACAAAAGAAAATAGAAGATCCTGTAGAAATTATAGAAATCATTAAACGTTATGATACTATAAAAATAAAGAAAGATATAGAAACACTTGTAATATTTAAGAATTTAAATACCGGTGAAATAGATGCTATAAATATACCTAAAATAAATAGATATCATCCTTATTTCGGATTTGAATTTCAAACAACTGAAGCTTTTAGAAATATGAAAAAATCAGATATATTAACACAAGAAACTATTCTTGCCAAACCACCAACTGTAATGGATAATGGTTATGGATTCGGTGTAGATGCAAATGTTGCTTTAATGACATTACCAGGTGTTGATGAAGATGGTTTTATTATTAGCGAAAGTTTTGGGAAAAAAATGAAGTATAAAATATTTGAAACATACAACATAAATTTTGGTACTAATAGTTATTTACTTAATCTATATGGCGATGACGAACATTATAAACCTTTTCCTAACATAGGTGAATATGTTAATCAAGATGGAGTAATTTGTGCTGTTAGAGATATAAGTACCTTAGAATATGGAGAATTTTTATTACCAGCATTAATGAATAAATACGATAGTATGGAGTTTAATCCAATTTTCGATAAAGCTGTATATGGTAGAAAGAAAGGAAAGGTCATAGATATAAAAGTATGGAGGAATAATAGACTTAAAAAAGACTGCCCTTCAGGAACAACTGCTTTGCTTAACGATTATAAAGATGCATTAGTCACATATTATAAAAGAATATTACACACATATAATGTCTTAAAAAGAGAATATGCAAACTTCAATCTTGAACTTAATTTGTCTCCTAAATTAAGAACTCTTATCGTAACAGCTATAGGTATGGTAGAAAGTGATAAAGAATTTACAAAACTTAAGAAAACCTATAAAAAAGAAGAAATTGACTACAGAGTAGAAATAACTGTAGAATATGAACTTACTATAGGTGTTAAAAATAAGTTAAGTAATTTCCACGGTAATAAAGGTACTGTTGTTGAAATTTGGCCTGATGAAAATATGCCTGTAGATAAAGATGGTAATAAAGCAGATATAATAGCTGATCCTAGAAGTATCGTAAACAGACTTAATGTGGGTTTACTGTATGAAAGATATACTAAAGCAGCGGCTATAAAAGCAAAGAAATTATTAACAGAAGAATTAAAGAAAATAACAAATACCAAAAAATTAACTAATGGTGATATAGTTAATCTACCAGAAAATATTATAGAAGATGTATTTAAAGACTATGTACTAGAATTTGTAAAACTAATAGATAGCCCACAATACGAAGCATATAAAAACGTATATGATAATGGTAACATAGATGCAATAATAGAAATTATCTTAGAAATAGTGAATGATAAATTCTATATTTATCTTACACCTGATAATAAAACTAGAAAATGGAAAATAGTGTGGAGTATAAAACATAGTAAATTTAACCCGGTTTATGATAAAGTTAAATTTGTTTATGATGGCAAATTTAAAGTAAGTAAAAAGAACATACTTATAGCGCCAATTTATACCATACTTCTTAACAAAATAGGTGATAATGGTTTAGCGTGCGCGAGTGCTAAAACTAATCATTTTGGGCTACCTATAGTTATAAGTAAAAAGAATAAAAATAGATTACCTTATAGAAATAATCCGGTAAGAATAATAGGGGAAACTGAAAGTAGGATTATCGTAGCATATGGTGGAAGATATATGTTAGCCGAGTTAAGAGATAGAGCAGCTAATCTTGATACACACGGAGAACTATATAAGAACATAATACTTGCAGATAAACCTACTAATGTAGAAACTTACATAAACAGAAAAAAATTCCCTTACGGGAAAGATAGACCTCTTATACTACTTAATTCAATATGGAATACCACAGGCTTTGAATTAAAATATGAGCCAGATAAAAGAAAGTACATTAACTATGATCCTAAGAAAATTAAGGATATCAATATCACATATGAAGAATTACTAGATAAAGAAAACACTATAGAAAGCGAGGGTAACGATGGCTAAGAAAAAACTAATAGAAGTAGGTAAAATATTTAGTTTACCTACTAACGAAATTTTAAATCTTAAAACTAATCTTGATTTGGTTTTTGAAGATGGTGTTGTAATCGAAAATTGTTATTATAAAGACATAGTGTTGTGGAGATATTTATTAGATTTAATAAATAAATTTCCAATAGAAATTACTTCGGATTTATGGATAGAAAAATATTATACTCAAAATTATTTTACAGGTAAAACATATCTATCTTTGTATTCTCAATTCTTTAAGAATTTCTATACAAAAAAGCTAGATCCAGATAATGATAACACAGATATTCTTAAACACTTATTTAAAAGTATGTATGAAAATATGCAAATGATTAACAGAAATTTAATAAGAGAAATCATAGAGTACACTACAGATATAGAAATACCTGATATATTAGAAATACAATTTAACAAAGAACTCATAGATGCAATTATAAAAAGTATAACAAATAAAAATCAAGAGAGTGTTGAAAATACTTATAAAGTTCTACATAAGATATTTAGCAATAGAACTTATAACGAGAATCCTGTAACTATGCTATACTTAAGTGGTGCGGTGAGTCAAGATCAGGTTAAACAATTGTTAGGTAGTAGAGGTTATCTAACAGAATTGGATAGTAAATTATTCGCGGAGCCTATGACCAATAGTTTTGCTTTAGGATTTAAAAATATGTATGAAGCGGCTATTGAAAGTAGGGCAGGGGCTAAGGCACAGTTTCTTTCCACAAAAGCGATACAGGATAGTGAATATGCAAATAGAGAAATTCAATTAGTAACTATGGTTATAGAAAGAGTCGCTAAAGAAGCTTGCGAACATCCTACATATGTAGATTTCTACATAAGGGGACCGGAATATGAAAATAACAAGAAAATTTATGATGGAGATTTGCCTAATATTATAGGTAAATATTATTTAGATACAGATAATGTAGAAAAGGTAATAACCATAGAAGATAAACATTTAATAGGTAAAACTATTAAAATAAGAAGTGGTGTTTATTGTAGTCATAAAGATAAAAAAGCAATATGTCATAAATGTCTAGGGCAATTGTCAGCAGCTATCCTTAATGATGATAATTTAGGTAACGTAACAGCGACCTATGTTAATGGTAAAAGAACGCAAAGTTTATTAAGTGCTAAACATTTACTTAAATCAGCTAGTACGACTCCTCTTAAATTATCTAATTTAGTACTTAATTATTTCACTCTTAAAAAAGAGAAATTATATATTAAACCTGCCTATCTAAATAAAAAGACAACAAATATCTTTTTAAGAATAAAACAAAATGACGCTTGGGGACTTAAAGCAGCAAGTAGAAGCAAAAATATTAGAGACATAGTACTAACTAAAATATCTAAAATAAATAAAATAGATATTGTTATTGTAAACACTAAAACGGGTGAAATAGTTAAAGAAGAAACTTTGGAACTTAAATCCACAAATAGGTATGCATTCTTGTCACAACAATTCCTAACATTTGTTATGGAAAAAGGTTATGAAACTCCAGATGAGGAAAATTACCTTATAAACATAGGTTCTTACCATTACAAAGAGCCTATGTTCATTTATGAGAAAAAAGAATTTGATTTTGCTGCTTTAAATAAAGCATTTAAGAAACTTATTAAAACTAGAAAATTTAAAAAGTTAAAAGATGGTACATATGTATCTGAGTATGCTCCACACGTATTAGTAGAACAATTATTTAAATTAATTAATACTAAACTTAATATAAATATAGCATTATTAGAAATTCTTGTATATGCACTCACCATACAAGATTATAACAATGAAGATTTTGATTTAGGTAGAAATGCACCTATCAAAATGCTAGGAGGATTTAAAGAAGCTATTAATGGTAGAAGTATTGGTGCCTCTTATGACTGGGATGACTTACTAGGTAAAGTTCTTAATCCACTATTATATAAAGAAAAATATAAACCTAGTACACCTATGGATGTATTCTTTAAACCTAATGAAGTTATTAAAAATGAAGGGGAGCGATAATCAAATCACTCTTCTTCATTATTTTTTTATTGTTTTTTCTTGATTTTTTAATTAAAAAATCAAATACAAATACAGTGAAGAGGAGGTCAAATGCCATTAGAAAAAAAAGTTATTCTATTAAAAAAGCTATGCATAAATTTGTTTATAATTAGTTTTATCGTTACTACAATAATTATTACAACTATTGTTTACATCTTCTTTTATGATAAAACTACATTAGGGCATTACGAATTAATTGGTTTAAGTTTTGGTTTATTAATATCAATTATTATTACTATTATTTTTTATTTACATTTTAAAGCTTATGAAAATTTAGAATCGGAAATATCGAATATTTGCTCTAAATGCGATAGTTGTACACTAAATGCCTTTATAAGTATTTTAGTTTGTTTTACTTTTAAAAAGAAGCTTTGCGATTTAAAAGAAAACGATATTTGTTTAAAGGATAACGAATGATAAGCACTCTTATAAACAAATTTATCGAAAAAAATGGAATAAGGGCATTTTTAATTAAGCTAAATGAATTAGAATTATATTTAAATTATTTAAAGAAACGAATTATATTAATACTATTATTAAGTATTATTATTTTTGTTGCATCTGTTTTTTATATGTTATTTGATACAGGTGGGATAGATAAAATACTTTATTCCCACGTTAAAAAAATTACAGATGCTTTTTTCTTAATAAACCTTTTTATTTTTATTATTTCTAGTGGAGTACTATTAATAAACATTAGAAAAATAATAAAAATAAATATCGCTATAAATTTAATTAGGAGTTTTGAACATGAATTATTAGTTCGTAAAGATACTAATAGCGAAGAATTACTGATAATTATTAATAAGTGGATTAGAAAGATAAGCTTAGAATTATCTATTCCTAGAATAATTTTTAGTAAAATAGTTACTTCTAAAAATTTAAGTAATAAAGTTTTCCAAAACAAATATAAATCTTTTATGCTATAAAGATCTTAATAAGATCTTTATAGTTGATTTTTATTATTTTTTACGTATTCATTACTAAACTGATATAATAACTATAATAAAAGGAGAAAAAATGACAAAAGTATTAATAGAAATATATGGGCAATATATTAAAATAAGTTCTGATAATTTACCTAAATTAATCGTTACCTTTTTACCATTTTTAAACAAATTAATGATATGGGGTGTTGATAAGAAATATAATAAAAAATTTAGAAAAATGACATTTAAAAGAAAGCTAGAAAAATTCTTTTATATAGAAGAACATGCTATGCCGGGTTTAACTAAAAGTAAAGATTGTTTAAGAATACCAAGAACATTAGAAAAAGAACTTATAAATTATATTATGGCAAAAAAGAATATTATTACTGAAGATATTCTAGATATAGTTTATAAGAAACCTATAGAGGGTATAGTTAAAGATATTGAATTTAGAAAAGATATTACATTAAGAGACTATCAAGAAGAGTATGTTAATGCTATAAGCACTACTGATAAGAATAATATATTAGTAGATCTTTATACAGGATATGGTAAAACAATGATAGCAGTTAATGCTATAGTTAGAAAAAGGAAAAAATTTTGTATAGCAATATTACCTACATATATACCCAAGTGGGTAGATGATATAACTAGTTTAACTAATATTAAAAAAGAAGAAATTTTAATATTAAAAGGTTCTAGCAGTATCTATAAACTGTTAGAATCTAATAATAAAGATTTAGAAAAATACAAATGTTTTATATTATCTATACCAACATTTCACGCTTTTATTCAAAGTTATTTAACTGGAGAATTAAGTTTATATGGAAATTATTCTCCAGATATGATTTTTGATAAAATGGGTATAGAAGTATTGCTAAATGATGAAGGACATCAACATTTTCATCAGGTAGTCGAATTATCATTATTCGCTAATGTTAAACTAATGCTTATATTAACCGCTACATTAATAACCGATAACAGATCTCTTAATAGGATATATGATTTAGTTATACCAGAAGAACAAAGGATAAATAATATTGTTAAATATCGTCCTTACATGCACGCTATAGGTATAACATATAATTTTAAAAATCCTAAAGTTATAAAATATAAAACTAACAGGGGTTATAACCAAGTTAAATTAGAACAAAGTATTTTAAAACGTAGTGACATAACAAAGAATTATTGTGATATGATTGATAATGCTGTTGTAGACTATTATCTAAAGAAAAAAAAGAAAGATAGTGAGAAAGTTCTTATCTACGCCGGAACCATAAAGATGTGCGAGGTTATAAGAGATTATCTTAAAGATAAACATAAAGATCTTAAAATAACTAAGTATACTGAAGAAGATCCATACGAAGCAATACTGAATAACCAAGTAATAATAAGTACGATACAAAGTGCTGGAGTTGCATTAGACATACCTGATTTAATAACCGTTTTACAAACAGTTAATATTAATAGTCCAGCCGCTAACGAACAATCCAGAGGTCGTTTAAGAAAATTAAAAGATAACGATACATGGTTTGTATTCTTTTGGTCTTTAGACATACCACAGCATAAAATTTATACTAGAAATAGGATAAATTTATTTAGAGGCAAGGTAAAAGAACTTTTACATAAAAAATACACTAATCGTATTTAACACAATAAAAAAGGAGTATGTATGAAAATATCAGGAAAATTACTATTGGAGCTTTTAAGTGTAAAGCCTCCTGTTCCTGTTACTGAAAAGATACCAGTAAAAGATGGTATCTTTTTTTTAAACAAAAAACCAGTATCAGTAGGAGGATACTATTTTGTAAATAATATGGTTTTAATAGAATATAACGATAAAAGTTTTGATTTATATACCGATGTAACGATTGATCTAAATACATTACAATGTACATTAAGTGATAAAGTTACTGGAACATGCACAGTAACATATTTTACTAGTATGTAATAAAATTAATATAAAGGATAAGTGATGAAAATTAAATTTAAAGAAAGTGTGAATCTTGAAAATTCTATAACAAATTTAAATAAAAATAAGGTATCTACTACTGCTTGCAATACCAATGTTAATGAACTTAAAACAGAAATAGCTACAGTTGCTAAAAATGATAAAGACTATACAGATACAACTGTAAATAATCTTAAAATTAATGAAATAGCTGCGATACAAAAAATCATCGACACTCTTACAGGTGGCAAAGCTGTTACGGAAACAATACAAGCACAAATAGATGATGCTATAAAAAATTTAATAGACGGAGCACCAGCTGCTTATGACACATTAAAAAATCTTTTAGATTATATAAATAAAGAAGGAAAAAGCTTTAATGATCTTATTACCCAATTGAATTCTAAAATACAAACATATGTAGGTAAAGTAGATACTGATTATAACAGTTTAGAAAAAATAGAAAACATTATAAAAAATCTACAAACAAAACACGATAATGATATAACTACTTTAAAATCATTAATAGGGAAAGTTAATAATAATGTACCTCTTTATAAATATGAATCATTATTGCCTATAAACGAAGCTAATAAAATAGTTATATCAGAAACAGCTTTAAATAATATGCTTATGAAAGGTAGGGTTGAAGTTGTTACTATAGATAAAGATGATAAAGGTAATATTATCGATATGATGATTATAGGTTACTATACTGTAAACTATGACACAACGACTAACGATGGTAAAACATATATAATAGAAAGTCAAGATAGTCTTAAAGGCAGTTATGCTAATGTTGAATATTTCGCTAACAAATAATCAAATATTCATAAGTCAAGATCTTTCTTGGCTTTTGAATGATATTTTTTAACATAATAAATACAAGGAGACATTATGGGATTATTAAGATTAAGCATAAACAATCCTGACTTACCTGAAAGTCTAGGTTGGAAACACGAAGCAACAGATTGGATGTTAAAAGATGAAAAAGGTAATATAATTAAAAAATCTTTAGCAGATACTAAACATTTAACATCTATTTTTTTCAGAGTTGATTTAGATCCTGATAAAAAATACTACAGTTACGCTAGGGTTATAACACAGAAAACTATTTTTGAAGCAACAGTAAGCACTATTGAAGTTAAAGATTTTAAAAAAATAGTTGAAGAAACTCCTATACCAGCAGAAGTATCTAAACCATTTATTACATTAGATTTTCCTTATGATAATTTTCCATCTACATTATTTAAGGTAAAAACAACTCCTATTAATACTACAAGTAACGCTGGACATATATCTTCAGATTACATTATACAAGATAGTAACGGTAGACCGGTGTTTGTAAGAACTAATGATGAAGATGATTTAACAGAAAAACTATTTGATAGTGTTATACTTAAAGAAGGTGAACTTTATTTTATTAAAGTAGCGCATAGAAGTTCTAGTGGTGATGTTAGTGATTTTGCCACACAACCGATATTTGTTAAACAAAATCCTAATATTAAATTAAAAACACCTTTAACAGATCCTGATATAAAAGATGGTTTAGCAGTAAGCATAGTTCCTATAAAAGAACTAAAAAGCATGACAGTTTATCTTTATGAAGTAGGATTAGGAAATGCTAAACAAATATATACTGATACTGCAAATGGTGCCGGATTAGTAATCCCTAGAGACACCATAGTTAACTCTGGTACTAATAACTTTTTATTAGGTATAGAAATAACATATAAAAATGGTAGTAAAGAAGGTGTAAAATATTATCCTTTAAACTTCACTTGGATACTTAAAAATATAAATAAATAAATAAAAGTTATATAGGTTTATTAATAAACCTATATAACTCATTTGTTTTTTAAATTTAACAATATTTTGTTAAGTGATTTATAATTATAAAGAAAATTTTCTTTTTTATTTTTCCTAGCATAATTTCTTAGATCTAGAAAAACTTCTAAATTAAAATTAACAATAGAAATATTCTTCTCTAATTCTTTTTTATTTACAGTTGTCAGTAAATCATATTTTAAAATATATTGTATTATTTTTATATTAGATATAACCATATTATAAACTACATAACATAGTAACTCTTCTTTATTTATTTTATAATCTTTTTTAGTAGAATATAAGGCATTACTTTTTTCTAGCTTATTTAATATACGATCTAAATCTTTTTTAAAATATTTAATCATTCGTCTTTCAATATCGTCCATACTGAAAAGAATTGTAGTATTCATTATAGTGCTTGTTTCTTGATCTTCACTAATTAAAAATTTACCTCCTTTAAAATATTCTAAAGATTCTTTTAGAATATATGTTATAGGAACAATTTCTTTTAAAATAGGTTCAATTACATTAATATATATACTTTTATTACAATGTTCTAAATAAACTGTTTTCTCCATTTGATATCCTTTTTTTGTTTTTTTAAAAATCAAAATCTTTATCAGTATTGTCACCAGGGTTATAACAAACTGATGGATGATTTTCATTTTGTTCTGGTATAGGTACTCCACCTTTAGGGAAATTAAGCATAGTAAACTTTTTTTCATCTGGTATATTAGTAGGTATCCTATGTTTACCTCTTTGCACTGATAATTTCCATTCACCATTTACTTTAGTTTTAGCTATAAATAATTCTAAATCTATTTCTTGGTCTAATTGTTTACTATCGGCGTAATAACCCCTGCCTGCTACAAATTTCACTAGTTCATCTCCTCTCATACCGTTACGCTCTAATTGTTTAGCTTCTGTAGAAAGTTGATGTGGTGTAATAAACGTTATGTTCTTAGCACTCATATAGTTCCTGATTATAGAAAATAATTCTAATAAATCTGTTCCAGCAGGACCTGATTTATTAACACCTGTCCTATTCATCTTTTTAACATAATCTAATATCACTCCTTGTATTTCAAATCCGTCATTCTCATATTTCTCTACTAACGCAAATAACTTATCATATGTTAAATAAGAAGGATTAAATCTAATTATTCTAGAACTAAATCCATTTTCTGTAAGTTTTTCTCTAACATATTTAGCTATTGTTATTTTATCTAAATTATCTATTTCAGTTTTCTTAAATTTAATATTTTCTTCTGTATATTTAAGATATATGTATAAAAATAGAAATACATTATTCAATTCTTCTTCTAAAGTAATAAACAATATCATAGGTTTTTTATCTTTATTTTTTATTATAGGTTTGTTTAACCTAAGAATTTGTGCAAATATAGATTTTACAAGTGATGATTTATAATTATGCTGTAATGCTGATACAGTTGAAAATTCACCTCTCCTGAATCCACCTTGTGTTAGTTCGTTTATACAAGGCCAGCCTGTAACAAAAGCATCTTTACCAGCTGCAAGCTCTAATGCTGAATTAGCAGCATTTTCAACACTTTCTGGACTATCTAAATCTATCTCTCCTACTAATCCCGCCATTTCTACATTTACTCTATCTTTAACAGTTTCAAGCTTAGTAATTAATTCATTTATCACAGTGTTAATTTTTCTAGGTGAAGAATTAACAATATTTAATGCTTTTAAGATAGTTCTTTTAAACTCTATATATTTTAACTTATTATTAAGTTCTTTTTTAAGGTTGCTTAAAAGATTAGGTGTAACTCCTTTACTAACATATTTATCAAATATTTTCAAATATGTAGGTCTTGTTGTTAATAAAATTTCTAAATTAACTAAATTATCTTCTTTAGGTACTAATTCTTTATTTATTATCTTTTCTAAAATAGACATAATACTATCTGCTAGATCATCATCATCCCCAAATACTTTTACTTTTTCTTGTTTTATAATTTCTTTATATAGTTCTTCTAATAAAGGTATTGAACTAATATTACCATTTAATTTATATTCACCCACAGCCAGCATCAATGCTTTTAACAATGTTTCCATAGAATTCATATTTTATCCTTTTTTATTTTTTTATTACTTAATTACAAATTAAATTCCTAATATTTTCAAAGAAACGCTATGCCAATAAATTTAATTTTATGATTAATTATTTTAAATTAATAAAAATATTTATTAAAAAAAGGAACCATTATGATACCCGTATTTGTTAGAAAAGAAACATTGGACTTAGTAGAAAAAAATATAAATGTAATAGAAAATTTTTTACAAAAAATTAATGATAAAAAACTTAATAGAGTAGAAATGGAACTATTAATTAATGACTTCAGAGTAGTAATGAGTATGTCACAAACTACTGAAGTATTAGAAGCTGTAGTTGCTAGTATAGAAAATATAGATAAAATGGTTAATGAATCTATAACATTATTAAAAGGTCAATATGATGTTAGTTTTATTGGTTTTTACGACAGCATAATCAATAAGCTAAAAAACGGTATAATAAACCAAATAGCCTTATATTTAGGAAATCCGTTAAATGAAGATATAGAAAACGCATCTATCGATTTTATATCTGATAATAGTTTAGAAAAACTAATAGAAAATGATATTAGAAATTTACCTGTAGTTAACCTTAATATTAATGGAAAGATAACTGAACAATTAGTTTTTTATCCACTACAAGATTTAACTAAAGAAAAATATCTGTTCGTTATGTTACCAGATACAGGATATATAATGTTTTTAATAATGTTAACTGAACTTTTAATAAAATCATTAACAGATGAAAATAAGATTAAATATTATAAGAAAAGTTATAATATTCTAAACAAGGATAATAACGAAAAAAATAGAATTTTAAAAGATTATTTTAAATTATATTTAAAAGAAAAAATAAAAGAAAGTATCTGATAATTATTGAAAAATATCTTCCTTATAGTGTAAGCTTTTCTACGCCTTAACGATGCATATATTGAATTAATGATAAATAATATTAAAAAACAATAAAGGAGATTCACAATGAGTTTGAACTATAACAAATTATTAGCTTCACTAGCAGGAGCTATAGAAGGATTTGATACAAGAGAACTTGAAAATCAAGAAGCAATTTTAGCGGCACATGAAGATATCGCTGGAGGTGAAGTACCTGAAATAGGGATTTTCTCATCAATCACACAAGCGTTTATGAAAGCAGAAGAAGGTGGAGTTTCACAAGAAGATATTGGTGATCAAGATCTTATTGCTGATAAATTAAATACAGCTAAAAAATTGGTTATGAAAGCTCTTAAACCAGTTGAAGGATTGAAAAGTTCTTTAAATAGAAAATCTGTTATAGAAGATATAAAAGCTTCTATGGAAGATTATGGTGAAGTTATCGAAGTAGGCAAAGGATTTGATCTAGCTGCTAAAGACGAAAAAAGAATGGTAGATTCAGTAGTAGCTATGGAAGATTATTCAACAGTTGATGTTAAAAAATCAATTTTCTTTACAGTAGCATTTAATGCTATTACTAAAACACAAGATGATGTTGTAGAGTTATTCTTCCCTACAGTACATATTGATCCAAATATTAAACAAGCATTTGTCGAAGTAGATGTAGTACATTTTGTAAAACCAAGTAAAAGATTACCAAATGGTAAACCAATTAACTACAAATCAACACCATATATTAAATCTTTAGAAAATTTACAAGAATTTGTAATTGACGGTAATAGACTTTTCCCTATTCTAAGAGTTAACGGAACTTATGTAAATACTGACTATTTACTAAACGTACCTGGTACTTCAAGAGTAGTTGAGACTATTAAAGGAGCTGAAGTTACTACAGCACCTATTAAAACTGGTGTTAAAGTAGACATCTTAGGAATCAGCCAAACTGATGATCTTATTAGTAATGGTTTTATGACTGAACTAAACAACGTTGAACCAACACTTAATATTAAAGCACTTTACTTTAAAGTAACAGGTAAAGATAAAAACGGTAATGATGTAACTGAATATCTAAGAAAAGATATTGGTGGTATTCCATTAGCATTTGTAGAAACTAACACTGGAAGTGTTCTATCTATGCTATTAAGCGAAACTAGAATTCTTATGTTCCAAGCACCTATCATCACAGTAGAAGGTAAGAAAACATCTATTAAAGCATTAGCTGATATCACTGACGGATATTATGTAAGATTTAACACAAACCTTAAAGGTGACGCAAACATCGATGAAGGTTGGATTAACGTTAATGAATTTGAACACGAAGTACTTGGCGTTTATGATGCTGATGGTAATAAATTACCAGATTCTGATTATACAGATGCTATTAATGTATTTGAAACTTCAGTACTAGTTGGTTATGATCTAGAAGCATATGGTAATAACGATATGGCTGCTTATGAAGGTAAAAGACTTAATATGTCTAAATATGTATTTGTATTTAATATTCCAGCTAGAGTTAAAGTAAGTGAAAAAACACCTCCTTTCCAATTAGGAACATATAAACATCCTAAAGGACTATATGCACTTGTTAATTATTCTCAACAAGTACTTACAGCACACGGATTTACAACATTGTTTAACTTTATTAACGCAATGGATCATTTGGATAATGATACAACTAACTTTGGTGTAGCTAACTTTATGGTAGATAAATACAAAAAAGAATATTCTTTAGATGTTGTTAAACTAGTTAACAGTTTGAAATCATCTGAAAGATTAGCGGATATTCAAGCAGCATTTGAACTTTATGTTAAAAACCTTGCTTGGGATATGTATAACAAATCTAATTATAAATTTGCATTTAGCGAATATTATCCAGATCAAAAACCAACAGTAATCATTGGTGTAAGTATCAGAATTGCACAATATTTCCAAAGTTTTGAAGATGACACATTTAAATACGTTGTAAAAGCTTCTAAATATGACATTATGAATGATAAAATGATTCTTTCATTCGGTATCATGGATAGCACAAGAAATACTGCAGCTAATCCACTTAACTTTGGAGTTTGTTTTGTAAGACCAGAAACAGTACTTACTTTCCAAGTAAGAGAAAGTAAAAAGAAATTTGATGAAAGTATCGTAATCCTTGGATTCAAACATCAACCTCTTTTACCAATCGTAAGTATTGTTAATGTTAGTAGACTTGCTGAAGCTGTTAAATCACTTCCAGTTTATACTAGCGAAGTAACTGAATAAAATTATATCCTTAAGTAGGTTAACCTACTTTTGGATAACTTTTTTTTATAAAAAAACGTAATAAAGGAAATATAATGGATAACAACACAACAACAACAACAACACAAACAAACGCTACTAATAAAAGTAACACTAGTGAACCTAACAACAGTAATGTACAACCAACTAACAACAATAATGTACAGCCAGCTGAACAAAAAGCTAGTACAACTACATCTAATGCTAACGATACAACAGATGTTAAAACTACTGCTAATAATACTAATAATAAACCAACTAGTGCTACAACAGTTAACGCTACAACTGCAACACCTGGCAGTAATAAACCAACTATAGGACCTATGGATCAAGATAGTCAAGAGTATATTAAAGCTAATCTTTCTAAAATAGAAAGTGCTACAGATGCTTATGAACTATTTAAAAATACTGGTAAACTAAAAGATTTTGTAGTAGGTATTAAGCAATATCACGATTTTCTAATAGGACCTAAAAAAGATAGTCCTATTGATTATATATCTGCTAGTTATAGATTTTATAACTTAGTTATTAAACATCTTAATACTACGAATTATGCAATATTTAAATTAAAACTACAGGTGCTTTTAAAAGTTCTTTATAAAGAAAAAAATGGTGTATTAAACATTATTAACATTTTAAGATATGATCATTTTTGGACTTATGGAACAAAAACAAGAATAAGTTATTATTTATTTATGACTTATTTAGAAGGTATTTCTAATCCAAAAACTAGAGTAGATGAACTAAAAAGACTGGATATAAATAGTTTAACAAGTTATCTTCCAGAACAAATCATCATTAATCTAAGAAGATTTTTTAATATATAAAAAATATAAATAAGAAGATAGGGTATATAGAATATACCTTATCTTTTTTATTTTTAATTTCTTTCAAATCCTTAATATTTATAAGATATAATATAAATAAGAAAGGATGAATATGACTAGTTATTTAATATCCGATATACATCGTTTAAGTACTATTAACGATAGTGCTTTTTGGAGAAATGATTATACAGAACCTAATACTGAATTACAATATTCGTACAAAAATACTACATATAAAAAATGGTTATTAACTAATATTGAAAATATAGGTATCGTTTATGAACAAGGTTTAGAAATATTGCCAGTTACATATGATAGCGGTATAATGAATAGTAAACTAAATAAAGGAAAAGGACTATATATAATCGAAGAATTTAACTTAACACATAGTAGAGATAAATTTACATATATAGCTATTTTTAGAAAAATGTTAACTAAATCGTTTTATGCCGGAGTTAGTGAAGGTATAGAACATATACTTGAAGAATTAAAAAGCGATAGTTTAGTTTATCCTTATAGACTAATCTTAACACATTTTATATCTCAAAATTGGTTTATAGAGAATGAGTTAACTGATTTTGGAGATTTTAATATCTATGTTGATGCTAATAGAGATAACTTTAAAAACATAGATATAATAAAAGTAGATGGTAAAGGAATAAGAATAGATATTAATTTCATTAATTCTGTAAGTAAGAATAAAAACGATACCTTCGCTATTAACAAGAATAAATTTAAAATAAAAAAATCTCACGCTTTAGTTAATACTAATAAAGTTTATATAGTAGAAACTAAAAGTAAAGAAACTGATAAAATTTATACTAGAAATTTTATAACAGATGATTTACTGAATATAGAGGTACGTCCTGATGAAGGACTGTTTAAGACTCATGAAGCTAATATTAAAATATTAGATGGATTAGAGAATATTCTATCTAATATACTGCAGTTAAATACAAATATTCTAGAACAAGAAAGAAAAACTAGAAAAGAAGTTATAGAATTAACAATAAACAGTCTTAAAGCTATTTTTGCAGAAAATAAAGTTTATCAATCCGCATTAAATGCAGCTAAAGAAGAGATAGCTTTAAATAAAGAAGAAGTAAGTAAAAATAAAGAAATAATAAAAACAGTAGGAGAGATAGGTAAAGCTATCTGATCCTACTTATTCTTATTTTTTTATAAAAAAATATAAATACTTCAACAATAATATTTAGTACAATGTTATTATTGAGACTTATATTCTTAAAACATCAATTAAATTAATAAATCAAAGGAGTAAATATGAACAAAGTATTAGAACAAGTAATCGAAGAAACTGCACCTAAGTTTAACAAAGTGTCTATGGAAGGAGTAAGTCTTAAGATACTTAATAACATTACATTATTTCTAAATAATGTTATAGAATCTGCAGTAAAAACTTTAGCAGCAGATAACGCAACCAATAATATAGATTTTAAATATAATGGTATAAGATTTCTTACACCAGAAGAAGATTTTAAAAACAATATAGCAAGTTCTTATAATAAAAACGAAGTAGATATAGCAGAATCTAATCTATATAAAATAGAGCTTCTATTTAGTTATAACGGTGAAGAAATAAAAAAAGTAGTGAGCTTACCTTATGTAGGCTTAGGTGGTATACTAAAAATGTCTAACACTTATTATACTGTCGTACCTGTCTTATCCGAATATCCTGTTGCACCAGCTCCAGCTAAAGGAGAAGTATTTATTAGATTATTAAGAGATAAACTTAATGTTAAAAAGTTAGAAAGACCTCTATTAATAAACGGAGAAAGACATATTAAAGAAGTTATATATGCTAATACTTTTAAATTACAATTAAGAGATAGTAATGTTAATCAAAATGTACCTATAATCATCTATCCTATAATTAAGTATGGTCTTATGGGCGTATTTAAAAAATTCTTTAATACAGAACCAATAATAACTAAAGAAGATGTAGATACTGAAAAAATGATAGAAAAAGGCTATACTGAATATACCACAATAGGCAGGAAACCTAGAAAATATAAAGGACAAAATTATATACCACATACTTTAAAAATCTATGTTAAAAATGAAGATATAAAACCACCTATAGAAACATTCATATCCAGTTTAATTTATATATTCGATCTTTTACCTAACAGAACATTTGATTTAGAAAAAGTTATAGGACAAAAGAAAGAACCTAATACTGATTTTACAGAAGTTAATCTAGATGGAGAAGATTTATATTGGATAGTAACTTTAGGATATCTTATATTTGGTCCTAATAGGTTCGGCATAACCAGAGTTATTGAAGATATGACAGAACATATACATATCTTAAATGGTTATCTAGACGAAATAATTAAAGAAAAACTTAAAGAAATGAATATAGTCATAGATGACTTTTATGAACTATTAATGTGGACATTATTTCAATTTGATTTTATGGTTATGAATTATGAAAAATTCAGTAGCAACATAGATAATCGTTATATAGAAATACTATATTATATCCTATTTGATTTTATAGTAAGCGTTAATAAAGCATTCTTGGAGCTTAAAAGAACCGCTAGTAAAGGTAAATTAAGTCTTAAAGAAGCTAATAGGATATTTACTAGTTATATAACACCTAAAAAGATATTTAACTTAATTAAAGCAGGCAGTATGAATATAGCTATAATGCCTGTAAGTGATTATAGCGGAGATAGCTTATATTGGAAAGCTACTAGTATATTAGAAGACCAAAATAAAGCTGATGGTATTAAGAGAAGTAACAAGAAAAACACCTTACCAACTAACACAAGGATACTTAGAGGAGAAGATATAGTATTTGGTTCTATACTTAATCTTAAGAAAAAACATCCATCTCCTAGATTTAGTCTTAATCCATATCCACTAATTGATCTTAAAACAGGTAAATTCATATTTAGCGATTATGATAGAACCTTTATGAGAGATCTAGAAATTAAATTAAATACTAAATTCACAGAGGATGAAGCTAAGAAAATAGAAGTACTTGAAAGTGACGACATAAATCTTAGATAGTAGGTTCTAATAGAACCTACTATCTATACGATCTCTTTATTTTTTTTATTCTAGCGCATCTGGGGATATTGAAAAATATTCTACAGGAACAAAAGATATATCAATAACAGGTTTAAAGAAACTAGTTATATTATTAAAATATTCTTCTAAATCTTCCACCTTTTTTATAGGTATTTCACCATTAGTTAAAAGTGCCGGTATATATAATTTAACCTGTGGTATGTTGTACTTATCTATATTTAGTATATATGTAAGCCAATCTAATCCATCGTACATAATTATTGTGTTATATATTTCAGCTTCTTTAAGTGTGATTGTTTTAGGATCTCTATTAATAATAACAATATCAATATTGTTAACTATAAACAACGTTCTTAAAATAACTGTTAATTTTTTAATTTCTTCTTCTGTAAAATTAAATGGATAAGTATTAATAACTATATCTAAACTGTTATTAGATATTTCTGATACTTTCTTTAATTCTAAAATAGATATTTCACTATTTATTAAGGTTAATATATCTGTTAATTTTGATTGTTGTAATAATTCTTTTATTTTTAATGTTAAAACATCGTTATATATTTCTTTAAAGAAATATCTAGGCAATATATCTATAGAATCGCTTATTCTACCTAAATACCCTAATGGTTTATTTAATATTCTTTTATAAACTATAGGAAACAAATTTTTAATAACACTTAATCTTAAATCTAATAACGAAATTATATCTACATATAACTTCGTTCCCAATTGCAAATTGTTAGTTTTTTGACTCATACCTTATCCTTTACAATAATAAAAAATACCTAAGATAACTATATTTATATAGTTATCTTATATATAATCTCTTCCTACATCAAATCCAGATAAAAGATTCTCAGCATTTTTATTATCCAAAATATCCGTCACTTTATCTATTTCTTCATTAACGATAGTTTCTTCACCTGTTTCTAACGCTATGAAAGTTAAAAGTATATTTCTTTCATATATAGTCATATCTTTAAATTCACTATACATTATACCTGTACGTTTATGTATACCTCTTTTAATATATGTCTCTAATAAGTTTACAGGATCGTCTATAAGTTTATGATCCATAGATTTATGATATTCTACTATATCTAAATCATTTGTTTTCATATGTGTTGGGTCTATTATAAATAAATACAATTTTTTAAGTATCATATCTGCTTTTAAATAAGAATATCTGCCAGGCTTTATATGTTTTATCATAAGTTTAAAAAGATGGTTTATGTGATCTACAATTTTCCTAGAAATCATCTTAAAAATAAGATCTATTTCTTCAAATCCTGTATATGGTTCTAATAATTCTTTACAATTCTTAACAAGTTTAGTATTTATTTTTTGTTTTATTTTGTCCCCGTTTGCTTCGCCATAATCGCATCGTAACGAGAACTTACTAACAAAAAATAATACTCATACACTGCTAATGGTATAATAGTATCCTCACCTACTTTACCACCACATTTAGGACAAGTAAAATTAGGTACGCCTATAGTAGTGATCAAACTTTTATTTAAAAAAGTTTTTAAATTTTCTTTAGTTTTTTCACTAAGCTTTTGTGAACTACTTATAACTTCTAATGCTTCAGCTATAGATGCATTATCTTCAAGTACTGCATCATCTATTTTTATATGTTTAACAATATGACTATAACCTTTTAAATATACAGTTGTTAATATTTTATCTTTTATAGCATCTATTTTATCTTCATCTTTAAGATTAACATTAGATTTTCTTATAACTTCGTTAAATTCTTCTTGTAATTCAGATACTATAAAATCGCCCATATCTACATATCTATTAATATTAGGAGATGCTAAAGTAACTGTAATATTAATATCGTCATCGCCTTGTAAAGTAAACGTTATTTCCTCATTACTAGGTAATGATTCTAAATAAGTTTCTACTTCTTTTTTAGTAACTGATTTAGGTCTTCTTTTGGCCATATGGACTATTTGTTCAGATGTTAAAATTGATCTATCTATCCATAGTAATTTTTCTAAATCTACGTGTATATTTTCTTTATAAGTACATTTAGGTAAATTAGTAGTTTCATCAATGATACCACTATTTTTACAAGAAATAGTTACATTATGTCCATTAGGATAAAAAGATTTAGCTACACCCCATAATAAAGTATAGATATCATTAACATTTATATAATCAAAAATATCTTCTTCTTCATCTATCTGTAATGTTGTAGCTATAATCGCATCACTTATATATTTCATACTTGCATTTATAAACGGTAAATTAAATAAAGTATGCATTGTTCCTAATGTAGTTCTACTCATTTTGGTTATTTCGTTAGATAAATCTAATGCTAGATTTATTATTTCTAAATTAGTTAAAGGTCTTATTGTTATCCAGAAACCTGAATGATACAAAGGTATTTGAATATAAGAACCAATACCAGCTGCTTTATTTAATTTAAAAAGAGCTGCTTTAGAAGTTTTTGCTTTTTTATTACCAGCTAATTCTTGTATACCTAAACCACTATCGTTATAACTAATTCTGTTAACTATTTTATCATTATTGGGTTTAACACCTATGTTATCGTTATTAGTTAATTCTACTAATGTTTTAGCTAATAAATAAGCATATTTTGTTTCATCATCAGCATTCTCTAAATTTTCTATCTGAATATTATTTAAAAAATTATCTAATTCTTCCTTAGTGTTAGTAGGATAGAATCTTTTTATTTTTAATTTAGAAATATCTGCAAGATTTACTTTTTTACCATTAATTAAAACATCAACTTTACTAAAATCAATAGGATCTATTTTTTCTGTTTTTGCAGTATTTGTATTTAATGTATCATTCATTTTGTCTCCTTAGCTTGTTTTTTAACTACATTACTGTTACTCTCAGCTAACTCTCCTGAAAATGTTATAAGCATATTATCCATAATGTTACTTATTTTAGTTATAAAATTATCATAACCTAAAACAAGAGTTATGTACAATTCTATTTCTTTTTCATTTTCATCAATTTTTCCTTTAAAGAAATTACCGTTTTTATCCTTATGTGTTTTTTCTAATTCAACCAGATCATCACTTATAGCTTTTATTATTTTAGAAGCACCTATGACTTGTTTAGCAATACTCTCATCAGTATCTACCACATCTTTATATTTCTCTATAAGCGTTTTTATCTGGTTACCAACATTAGTAACTAGTTTTTTAGCATCATTATTTATTTTAATAACATCTTCCCAATAGCAAATTGCTTTCTTACTACTTATATCTTTTACATTATACTTTTTATCGTTTCTTTTTTTCTTAGCCATTTAAAACTCCTTATTTATTGTTAATATTTGTTAAATCCTTAAACATCATTATATGGTTGCTATTAAACAAAATATTTAAAATATAATAAACTGTTAAATAATGCGTTGAATTTAATCTAAAAGGAGCAAATAATGTTATCTTACTTTAAAACATTAGTGGAAAATAAATATGTAACAGAAAAGCTAGTAACTAATTTAACTACTATATCTTTAATACTTGATATTAATGGTATTGTAGATTATGAACAAGACTTAGATGCTTTATTAAATGTTGACGATACAGATCTAGATCCTAATCATATAGGATTAGAAATAATAGCTATATTTAAAAAATATATTTTAGAATACTTTACTAATAATGGCTATGTAATAAATAAAGATTTCTTAGCAAAAATTGAAATAAGTGTATTAGAAAATATTCTTTTAACTATACAGAATATGAATAATATACCAGAAGATATGATAAATATAATATCTGGTATATTAGAAAATAAAAATATATTTTCAGATTTAGAAATATTATATAATATTTTATCTACTATAAATCCTAGTATAGATATTAATACATTTTTTAATTTAATAGAAGACATAAGTCCTAATATTCTTATAGACTTAGAGATAAATATTAATCAATATTTAGAAAAATATAATATAGAAGATAACGTAACAGCTACTGAAGTAGGTGACGATAATGATATTTTAAATATAAAAGAAAGTTTTACTGTTCTTAAAGAACTTACTGATATATTTAAAAAAGATCTATCAATTAGCATTACCAATACTCTTATTTACGATACTTTTATTATTTATTATTATAAGTTTGGAATAGAAGACATCAATACTTATTTAAAGAAATTATTTACACAAGATGATTTAGAATATGATAAAGAATTTGTTAGAAATCTTATTTTATATACATTACCTATATCTTATATAGCAGAAATATCAGAAAAAGAATATGAAGACAAAATGATCACATTTTTAAAAAGTAAATTTAAAAATAAAATAGATAATGATTTATATTTAGAAACATATGATTTTATTAATGAAATTTTAACTGTAAAAACAAATTATAAAGAAATTGTTTTAAAGAAATTAAATAACATATTGCAAAAAAAGAAGGATGAAAAATGAGCAGAAAATTAACCCAACAAGAAATAGATTATATTAAATACGCAATAGATAATCAATTTCTTACTGATGCAAAATGGTTATTAGATATGTTTTTATTTATACCCGAAAAGGAGTATGAAGATAAATATATAGCGATACGCAATAATACATTATTTGTTAAAATAAACAATAATGGAAAAGAAGATGATATTATATTTAAAGAAAAATATGGAGAAGCTTTATTTAATTTTAAAGATGAATTAAGTATACCTAAGAAATGGTTGCCTAATTTAAATAAAGACATAACAACTACTATAGGAAGAGTTATAGTTAATTATATTTTATTAGTTTTTAATTTTAACGATAAAATAGACTATATTAACGGAACTATTACTGTAGAAGATATTGAGAATTTAATAAAAATTAAACTAAGTGACGAACCTAAGAATGACGAAATATCTGTACAAGAATATAGAAACTTTATTAAAGCAGTTACATTTATTAATGGTTTTAGTAATTACTTTAATTTAACCAGTACTAATAAATCTATATTGCCTGCACCAGGTATAGACGAATTTAGGAAAAAATTAATAAAAAAATATGAAGAACAATATGGTAAAGAAAAACTTATGTCAGATCCTACTATTATAGTTAAAATGGAAAAAGAACTAGAAGATTATGATAATAAGTATTTAGAAAATGATCCTACAGTAGGTAAGTTACTAAGTGGTAAAGTTAAAAATATTGCTAGGAAAAAATTATACGTAATGTTTGGTATAGGTAATAGTGTAACAGGTAAAGCTAAACCTATAACGTATAGTTTATCAGATGGTTGGAAAAAAGATGCTAGTGATTTAACAACTTTCTTTAATGATGCTAGAGGAGGTAGTTTTGCTAGGGGTGCAGAAACGCAACAAGGTGGAGTTGTTGCTAAAGATACTCTAAAAGCTACTTCTGATATAAAAATACTTAAAACAGATTGTAAAACCAAAGTTTATATTAAAATTAAAATAACTGCTGAAAATATGTCGAATTATATAGGTAGAAATATAGTAGTTAATAATAAAATAGTTACTTTAACAATAGATAACATTAAAGACTATATTAACAAAACAGTTAATTTACGTTCGCCATTAACCTGTAAATTAGCACCTTATTTTTGTGATACCTGTATGAACAAAGATATGAGTGGTTATGAAAATGGTATGTCGCTTATAGCATCTGGTATAGGTGGTACAATGCTTAACGAATCACTTAAAAAATTTCACGGAGGAAATGTACAAATATTGGCTTTAGATATGGATATATTTAAATAAAAAGTATAAGTATAGTTAAACTATACTTATACTGTATTTCTATTTTTATTCATTGGTATAATACTAAAATGAAGCTATTGGCTTCTATATTTAACTATAAAAGGAGTGTGCTATGGATAATTTAAAAACCTATATAGCCAATATATTGTTAAATGGTTTAGAAGATTTCAACATTACAGAAAAAAAGAGAGCTACAGTTGTTACCAATACCATCAGGAGAAGCATCTTAGAGAAGCTAGAGAGCAATAAACCATTCTATATGGATGAAAGTATTAAAACAGGTGATAAAGTTGCTCTAAACTTCTTTAAATCATTTTACAAATATAATAAAGAATTAAGTAATTATGAAATAAAGGATTTTATAATAACCGATATTTCTAATTCTAAAAATAAAATATCAGTAACTTTATATAATAAGTATACTGATAAAAATTTTATTATAGATAATGTTTATATTAGTAACATTAAAGAAATGCTAACCGCACCAATGGGATTACATATAATTCCAGAAAAATTAACTTTTAAACCACTTAATCGCGATGATGAAATAATTGATTTAGACAGTGTATTTATGAAATACTTTAATATAAAGTTATTTTCTAAAGTAGAGGATTTAATAGCAAATGAAACAAATGATCCTCTAATCATATCGACTGACAATAAATCGGTTATTATTACTGATCCTATTATCACTATATCCGATTTACCATTTATTATTTATGATAATAACAAAATATATAGTGGTAAATCTATACGTATAGCAGGGTTATTAAATGCAGTTGATAGATTTTGTATTTGGGTAGCAGGTTGTGTTAAAGAACATAAAGAGTTAAAAGATGTAAGTTTTATATTATTAAAAGACAAAAAGGATGACGAATGGCAAACAAAAAATTAAAACTAAAAATAAATAAACATTTATTTTACCTTTTAGAAATAGGTAAAACAATGTTAGATCTATCAGACAACGATATTAACAAAATAATGGAAGAGTTCTTAAACTGTATAGACATAACCCCTATGTTAAAATATGATGTAACATTAATAAAGATAACTAATAAAAAAATCAATCTTAAATTTACTGTTTATACACAAGGTGACATATTACTTAAAACAAATATAGTAATAGAAGTAATAAAAAAATCAAATAACGATTTTGATATAAAAGTAACGCCTACTGTAAAAATACTAGATGATTTAATTATATCAGAAATAGTTGACCAAAAAGTTAACGTGAAAGGAGTGCCTAATGAAAACAAAGAAAAAGAATGACATAAACTATTGGAAAAAAACTTTAACACCTGAAATAGTTACTATATATAATAATAAGGAAATAGCTGAGATGTTTAATATAAGTTACCATTATGTATCTTATTTAAAAAAGAAATTAAATTTAACGAAGAAATACAGAACCATTAAAGAATGGAAAAAAATATTTAAAAAATATTCGTTACTTAAATATACATCTAAAGAAATAGCTGAAAAAATAGACTGTGATCCAAAAACAGTTAGATTAGCTAGGACTAAATGTAAAATAAAAAAAGATGATCTTTACAAAGAATATTTTACAGAAAAAAGATTACGCACAATGACATTAAAAGAAATGGGTAAAGAATTAAATATGCGTGATTTAGGAGTTAGTAAAGCTATACATAGAGTCTTAGGATTAAACGCAAAACCTAGAGTAAGAAAAAAACATAAGTTATAGTAAGCGTTAACGCTTACTATAACTCTAAATTTTTATTTTCTTTTTTTAGTAGCTGTTTTTCTTTTAGCTGCAGGTTTCTTAGTAGCTGTTTTTTTCTTAGTAACCGTTTTTCTTTTAGCTGCAGGTTTCTTAGTAGCTGTTTTCTTTCTAGTCCCAGGTTTTTTAGTAGTGGCCATATTAGCTCCTTTTTTTAAATAAATTTTTAATCAAATAAAAATAAAAAGTAATAGAGTTTAGGTTTTGATAGACCTATACTCTAAATACACAGCAACACTCATAATTATCAATTTCAACCACACAATTTCATACACATTTAGTATAAACGATAATACACCAGCTAATGAAAATCCAACTAAGACAGACCATTGTTTAATGTTCATAACTGTAGCCCTAAAACGATCTTGTATACTAGGCTTGAACTTGGACAAATAATAAGATTCTAATTGTCCATTAGTTGCCATAATAAGTGCGATGTATGGACCATCTATAGCCATATCAAAAATTAGCATATATTTAATATCGCCAATATAGTTTAATACGCTCATACCGATAATGTAAAATATGTCCATACTTATTAACAACCACATCAATTGCACTACCGTTAAATTCTTTCTTAACGGTTTTTGAGATAAACCAATAAGCACTACCAAAATACCTACTATTGAGAAAAACGTAGTCGGTAATAAATCAAAATACGTTTTAAAAATTGGACTAGTAATATTCCACGCAACTACCATCAGCATTATTGCTCTTAACCTAAGCTTGTATGTGCGTTTTGTTATGTTCATAGCGAACTCCTTTTGTTAAAATCGTGTTAATTAATATATAGATTAAAAAAAAAGAAATCTAAGAAGAACTAGCTATTTTACCAACTAGTTCTTCTTTTTTGTTAATTTAAATATAATTAATTTTTATTACTACAATTTTTAAAATCTGCTTTATATTTTTCTTTTTCAGGTTGATTAAGATCTTTTAACCATTTAGCACCTAGAGGTACCCCATTCTCTTTCCAATCTTTAGCTTGTTTAGGATCTTGTTTTCTACTATTTATCTCTTTACCTATTTCTGTTAAAACACAATTCGGATCATATTGTTTTTTTAATAATCCTCCTATACTAAAAACTATAATATCACCTATACTATCTATAGCTTTATAATCATCTATTTTATTAGTATCTATATTATATTCTTTAACCCAATTATCTATAATTGTTTCTGCTATTTTTTTAGCATCACTACTTTCCAATTCTGTCAAGAGTTCTAATAATTCTTCTATTATATTTGTAGCGTATGTTATAGGATTAAAACCTATTTTATCTAGTTTATTTTTTGTGATAAAATGTTTTATACTATCAATACCTCTTAATTCATTGTTCATTCATACTCCTTTTGTTTTAATTTCAGTATAACAATAAAGTATAAAAAATAATAGTAAAATGTAATTTATAAAATTATTTATTTATATATTATTTAAACGAACAAAAATAAACTTTCTGCTTAGGACACCCCAGCCTAAGTAGGAAAGGAGGAAAAAATGGAATGGGGATTAAATACAGCAGCTGAAGAAGCTGCTAAAACAGCTGCTAATACAGCAGCTGAAGAAGCAGCAAACACAGCTGCTATGTTTGCAGCTGAAGAAGCTGCTTGTATAGCTGCCAATATGGCAGCAGATGCTCTTAATGAGCACTTATTAATGGTGCACGATGCACCAATAGGGCACATTTTTGTGCCTGACCCATTCCCGGAAATCGGGTAATGGGTTTTTTCTTTTTTTATTTTTACATAAACTCATTTATACAATATTAAATCGAACCTATATGGTTCTAAAAAATTATTTTAAAGGATGCAATATGAACAGAAAAGACAAAATTTTAATAAGTAATATTAGATTGTTAATAAGCGATTTAAAAATTACTTATTACAACAAAAAAGTTAAGGAAAAAAATGTGTTATTAGAAAAGATGAGTAACCCATTTTTAAGTGTAGAAGATATGAAAAAAATAGGTGTAGAAGATAAGAGAAATATAGTAGCTGAAAAAGTAGTTGTTAATGATCCAGAAGATGAAGATGATAAAATAAAAAGTTTAATAGCTAGGATAGACTCAGTTCTATCCTAACTATCTTTTTTTATTATATTATTATTAGGTATAAATATTCTAAAAACATTTATATCTAATAAAAAAATAAAGATACAGTAGTGGAAAGCTACTGTATCAAGGATAAAAATGACAGACACGTGTCTTAAAATTCAAAAATTACTTTTTCAGGAGAAAAAAGTCAATCAAACAGTTTATAGACATCTTCAGGTCTAGGAGGTGTATGTGTCTTGCTTTTTAAAATGTGCTGTATTTAGTGGATTGTGCTTGCAAATGCGTGCTGTTACTCAAATGTGTTCTGTCCAAATGTGCTTGTGTGCCCTCTTGCTTGATGTTGAATAGTATTTTTTAACTATTCAATATATTAAATAATTCACTATCTAAATTTTATTAAATAAATAAAAGGAGTAACTATGAAAGTTATAGAAGAAAATAAAAAAACTAATATATTTGTAGCAATAGGATTTGCTGTTACATTATTTATATTAAAATGTATTTTAGGTAATAAAAGAAAAAATAAGTTATTACTTAAAGTATTAGAAGATTATCATAAACCAAAACTTTATACTACAGTTATTTGGTTTAAAACCGATAAGAAAAAAGACAATATTAATTTAGGAGCTATAAACGCCAAAACAATGGCTATGAAATTAGCTCATAACGTAAGTAGCAATAGATTAATAACTACTTATTTTCACGAATGTCAACATTTAAAACAATTTGAAAGTCAGAAAAAAATTGATGATGTAAATAAAATATTGTCTAGAATATCACGTCTTAAAAAATTAAAATGCAGCACAAAAGCATTCGAGATATATTGGAATGCCCATCACGAAGTAGATGCTAGACGTGCTGAAAAAGTCTTTAAAAGGAAGTTTTTAAGATACGCGACTAATCACCCTATAAAAGTGATTAAATCGCTTTTTAAATAATTTCCTCTTTTTTATTTTTTTATTTTAACAACACTGTCGCTTAATTCTTCTGTATAATTAACATTATCTTTATCTAAAATAATAACATCGGTATTAATAAATCTAGAAAACATAGATTCAAAATGACTTACTATATAAATATTGCTAAAATTACTTTTAGATATCTCTTGTATAAAATCATAAGCTTTAATACGATGTGTTTCATCCATAGTTCTACCAAATTCATCTAGTATAAGTGGGTAGTTGATCATATTCAAGAATTCCATAGCTACTAATTTAAAAGCTAAATTTATAATTTCTTTCATAGAAGCTGAACCTTTATTAATATCTTCTATAATATTATCTATACCTGATTTAGATATTCTAACTGGAAATTTAAACGTTAAGTCACCATTTTCTATATCTGTATTAAGTAATTCTAAATCATAAGTCCAAATAGATGCTATAATCCTATTCATACGTTCTATAATAAGATTTATAGTTTTATTTATATATTCACCTATTATCCCCTTATTAGGAGATAATAAAGCTTCTAATGTTTTAGAAGCAGATAACCTGGAGCTATAATCTTCTAATTCGTTTGTCAATATTAATCTTCTTTCTTCTAATTTATCATAATTATTTATTTTAACTTCTAAATCAGTATTAACCTTTTTAATATCTAATACAAGATTATTAATAAAATCATTAGTTATTTTCTTTTTATAATTTTTTTTAACTTTAACTATAATAGTCATATAGTTATTAAGATCATTTGTTATCTTTTTTAATCTTTCAAATTTAGTAAGGTCACTATTTATAGTATTTAGTTTATATTTAGTTTCTTCTATGTTTTTAATAATATCTATACGTTCGTCTATTATCTGTTCTTTCTTTTTTAGTAATTTATTAACTTGTTCACTATTTAAATTTTCTAAAGACTTCTTAAGAGTTAGGATCTCTATTGCTTTATTATAATCTAAAGCATATATGAATTTAGTTCTAAGATAATCTATTAAATTTAAATTCTTAGTAAGTTTATCAGTTTCTTTTAATATATAACTTAAAATAGGATTTTGCTTAACATTAATAAATAATAATGCAAATTCCTTTTTATAAGATAAAACTGTAAGTAAATCTTCATACTCTTTTTCTTTTTTTCTATATTCAATCTCTGTTTGTTTATATCTTTCTTTTAAAATACTAAGTTGTTTTTCTACATTTTCCATTTCTTTTTTATTAAAATTAGGTATATGCTTAAACCCGCATTTAGGGCACACTACAGGTTCTTCTATACTTTTTTCTTTAAGTATGGAATATTTAGTATTAATATTTTCTATATCGTTAACAAGCTTTAATAACTGTTTATTTAAAATATCTTTTCTTATTTTTAATTCATTTATTTTATTAGCATTTGTATCTAAATCTTTGTATTTTTTTATTTCATCTATTAAAGCAGTTATATCTAATATACGATTTTTAAATTGTTCTATATAATTAAATATTTCTATATTAATATTTGTCTTTAATAAATTACTATATTCTTTTATTTGTTTCTGTATATTATTATAATTTTCATTAAGTTCATTTATATCTTCTAAAGATAATAATTTTAATTCTTCTATTTCTGCTAATCGTTTATCTATGTTAATTAGTTGTTTTTGAAAACCTATAAGCTTTTCTTGTTCTCTTTCTTTATTTTTTAAAACTTCTGTTCTTTTTAAGTCTTTTATATTATAATAAAGTCTATCGTATTCTTTAATAAGATTATTTAGTAACTCTTCTTTAGGTAATTTTATCTCTTGTTTAATATTATATTTAAATTCTAATAACTTATCTATAAGTTCTTTATTTTCATTTAGTTCTTTTTTCCAACTGATCATATTTTCTTCAGAAATATCTTTTTGTTGTTTTTCTATATCTATCAATTTGTTCTGTGTTAAAGTAACCCAAGCTTTAAGTTCTTTTATTCTATCTTTTACTTTATCATAAATCTTTAAAGCTTCTTGGTAATCTGTTTGGGTTAATATCTCAGTAAACCATCTTTTACGTTCTCCTAAACTCATATCTGTAAATCTTTTATCTCCTAATAATAATTCATAAACATTTTTATCTAACTTAAATTCTTGTTCTATAAGAATTTTTTGTGTTCTTTTTTGTCCTGTATTATTAAGTTCTAGATTATCTTTTTTAAAACTATAAACATTTGTTTTTCTATCATAGCTTATTTTATATTCTTTACCATTATGTTCAATAATTAATTCTTTATAGCCATTTTTACCGTAATGTTTTTTATCATCATCTACGTTAGGTAAAATTTCTCTAAGCATAGAAGATTTACCAGAACCATTAGTTCCAAGTATGAGTTGTATTTTTTTCTTAGGAGTATATGTTATTTTTTTTATTTTACTAACACTAAATCGTAAATAATCGTTTATGATTAATTTTTTAATTTTCATAAGCATCCTTAGTACGATTTTTTAAAGAAATATTTTTTTGTTTTTTTGGTATTTGTCAGTTAAGTAACAAATTGTAATTTTTTATTTTAACATTGTAAATTTTATTTAAAAATAATTATTCTCAATTTTTTTCATCAGACATATATTTAATAGTTTTGTATTTATATTAAATTATATTATAAATATTATATATATAAAATAAATATAATAGCATTAAGTAAAATAAAATTAGAAATAAATTAATGCAAAATGTAAAGAAAACTATTAAATCTATCTGAAAAAGATGAAATATCATTTCTAAATTTAGTTGTGAAAATTAATGATAAAAAATTATTCTAATACTATTTAGTTAATGTTTAAAATTAATAATTATAATTTTTTATCAAAAATGTATAATTATGAATAAGTTTAAATATAAGTAGATAAAATAATTTAGATATTTTAGAGATATTTAAACTTATGATTATACTATAAAAATAGTAATAAAATAATGATTTAGTTTAGTTTATATAGTAAAAAAGAATATGAATAGTTAGCATTGTAGGTATAATTAAAGTTTAATATTGCTTAAAACTTGTGATTACAGTAGCTATTTATATAACCTATATATAGAAAATCTACTTAATAAAGATGTAAATTTTATTGTTAAAAAAGTATTTATATAATAATTTATAGGAATATTGTTATATGATAGTTAATAAAGTTATATGAAACACAAAGAAAACATAGGAGTTAATGATGAGTACATTTGAAGATTTTAATTTTGAAAATGAAGATAAAAAGTCTTATAACAACAATAAAAAAGACTATAGAAGTGGTAAGTATAATAAATATAATAATAATGGTTACAATAAATCTTTTAACAAAAATAAAACTAATAAATATCCTAATATCAAAGGTAGTTATAAAACAGATATATGGAATAATGATAAGTTTTTTGTTAAAACAGAAGAATATAATCCAGGTGATGATAGTAATAAAAAAATAGTAACATTTGTTAACCATCTTAAAGATGCTAATATAGATACTAAAGATAAAGAAAATATATTAGAAATCTTTACTAAACTAGCAGAAGATGGTTATAAAGCAAGAATCATATGTGATTACGCACAGCCAATAACTAAAGATATAATTAGAATATTTGGTAAGAGTAATGTTTACTTTTTAACACCTTGGAAAAGTTATTGTAAAATTTTAGATAAAGATGTAACCATGTACTTACCTACTGATAAAAACATAGCTTTAGCTGCTAATTATTTTAAAAATTATCATAAACTACCAGGTGCTATAAAAGCTCTTAATGCTACTGTTGTAGCTACGTTAGTAGGATTATATAACAATGAACCAAGTGCTTTTGTTTTAACATATGATCCATACTACAAAGGTAGAGAGATTGATTTTAAAAATAGCAAAGATGCGAGTAATTATTATATTTTATGTAAGAAATTTTCTATATCATTGTTTAATTTAGCTGTTAAAAACGATGTAGATTCTTTAAATAAAATAATAGACTAAGAAACAACACATATAGTAGATATTTTAAAATATCTACTATATGTTTATTTAAGATTTTTTTAAACTCATAAGGAAAATATATGTTATAATACCTATAGCTAGGCTAACTAATAACCAACTTGTTTTTTTACCAGTACAAGTGAAAGCTAATTTATTAAAATAGTTTTTTATTTCTTTCATTTCCGGATCTTTAACTTTACTACTACTCCAGTAGTTTTTTATAAGAGAAATAGCTTTATAGATGTTTTCTCTTTGTTCTATATTTAAGTTTATTCTTTGTAAGTATTCTAAATCTTTTATAACAATAGTTTCTACATAACTATAGATTTGTTTTTGATCTTGTTCATCTTTAATATCTGATACACAGGATAAGTATTTTAACATAATACTTTCGTTAATATTAGGTACTAATTTATCTATAACTTTTATCATATCTTTATTAATAAAATCGTTTTTATTAAAGATAATTTTTTTAATATTAATAACATAATTTAAACTAGAAGATGAAATATCTTTAACTTGTTCTTCATTTTTTTCTCCTCCTACAAATGTAGAACTTTCTTGTTTTATAATTTCATTTTTTTCTTTAACTTCTATAAGTATTTTATATATTTGTTTAACTTGTTCTCTTAGTTTAGTTTGTATGTCAGAAATAAGCCTTATAGCATCTTCTGTGTTGTAATTATGAAGTTTTTTGTAATTAGGAGATTTAGGATCTAAACAGTTCTTAACTCTGTATTCAAATACTTCTTGCCAGTTATTGTGTTGTTTTATAAGATACTTATGCGATAATTTATTATACACAGTAGTCGCTATAGCTTCTGTAGTATTGTATTTAAAATACCAACTATAAATAGAACTTATCATTCTGTATTGCATAATTAAACAAGCTTCTCTTACACCTTCCTCTTTAAGTTTTTTATCTTTAAGTAATGTAGATTCATGCGCTATATACATAAGAGTTTGATAAATGATATCTGAAGCTATTTTAAAGTTTTTTTCTACCCCCCTAACTCCGTATTCTTCAACAATTTTTCTATTTTTTTCTTTTGTTCTATAAACTATCTTATTTTGTAATATTTTCCAGTTATCGATACCTAAAGTATCTTTCATAAGTTTCTCATCGTCTAAGTAAGAAAATCTAATTGTATGTAATCCTAATAATTTACTTCCTAAAAAATCTATATATTCATCATTTTTAGTACTCCAGTTAAGTCTGAATGTTCTTAGATTTTTTATAAGTTTTCTATCTACTTTTAAGTTTGGTAATTCTTTTTTAAAAAAAGTTTTAATATCTTTATAAAAATCTTTATAAAGTTCCATAATTTCTCCTTTATTGTTTTATTTCAAAAATAATTAAAATTCATATAACTAATATGAACTTAACCCTATTCTACACAATAAAAAATAAAAGAAAATAAAAGGAGTAATTATGAAAAACAATAATATCATAATGCCTACAGGTGAATTAGTGTCATTCCCTGTAATTAAAAGAGACTTAAAAGAAAAAGATAACATAAACATAGTAGAGATAACTAACAATCATTTTTTATCTAAATTTTACGATTATGATTTAAAGAAAAAAATCGTAAGTAAACGTTATAAAGAATATGACGATTTAAAAAAATATTTAACAAGTAGATTAAAAGATTTTGTTAAAAATGATTTTTTAGATAAACATTTACCAGGGGTTAAAGAAGCTTCTACTACCATTATAGAAGCTATAAAAAATAATGCTAAAATTATGATTGTTAGTGATATGGATGCTGATGGTGTAACATCAGGAGCTATTTTGTATAAGATGTTTAAGAACTTATTAAACTATGATAACATAGAAGTAGTTATTAATAAGAAAAAATACGGACATGGTATAAATAAACATTTAGTAAGTATACTTAAGGATAAGTATAAGAAACAGCCATATGGGCTTATGATTACATCAGATCACGGATCTCACAATAGGGAAAATTTAAGTGAACTTAAAAATAGTTTAGGAATAAAAATTATAGTTACAGATCATCATTTATTTAAAGAAGAAGAATCTCCTAAAGATATAGATGGATTTGTTAACCCTAAAAGAGTAAAAGAGAAAGAAACTGATCTATACCATATAACAGGAACTATGGTAGCGTATTTTACATTGGTTTATGTTTTTAATATATTGTTTCCAAATAGAGGAAAAGAAAAAGAAGAATATTTGTATTATCTTATGTCGTATTTAGGTTTAACAATCATATCGGATTGTGTAGATTTAAAATCATATGTAAATCGTAAGATACTTATAAAAGCATTAACAACTATAAACAATACTAAAATAAAACATGAACCATTTTGGAATTTAATGTTAAATATGCATTCTAAAATTTATCTTATCGATGAAGATGTATTAGGATTTAATATTATACCTGAAATCAATAGTCCTGGAAGAATAGATGATCCATATGCATCATTTTTGTTACTTACAGCAGAAACTATGGATAACGTAAGAGATGATTACGACTATGTCCATAATGTAAATAATAATCGTAAAGAAATCCAAAAGAACGCTCTAAAAACTGGAGAAAAGATTGAGTATACAGATGGCAGTATCAAAGTTATGTTTGTAGACAATACAGATGGTATACAAGGCATTATAGCTAACAATGTACTTGTTAATGAAAATTACAATATGGTTATAGTGTTTACTAGACATAAAGTAGATAATGAAACTATTTACATAGGTTCTGGTAGAAGCAAAGAAGGGGCTATTAATATTAATGAACTATTATCAGAAATAGAAGAAAAAGAAGATATTATCATTAATTTTGGTGGACACGCTAATGCAGTAGGGGTTAAGATAAAACCAGACCTTAAAAAGTTTTTTAATATACTTAAAAAATATCTTAAAAAGAAACAAATAAAACCTATAACCGAAATGGTGGTAGAAGATTATATCTATAGTTTTAGAAAACTTTTATTAAACATATTCGCTACTATAGAATTAGCGCCATATGGTAAGGGATTCGAGAAACCATTATTTGCGTCAGATTTTAGAGTAGTTAATTATAGATTTATTAAAAATAAAACAAGTAACTTTTTATCTATGAAAGTTAGTTTTGTTAAATCTAAAAATGTTATAAATGTTTTCTATCCTATAAAGGATATTGAATTTGAACAATTACAACAAGATCTTAAATATAAAAGATATGTTAGAATGGTTTATAGTTTTAACATAAACACTTTTAGAAACTATAATAAAGTACAACTGTTTCCTACATATATGAGATTTTATGAGTTATAGGTTGTTATAACCTATAATTCATTTTTTTTTTCTTTCTTGCACTGATGAGGATTATAAAAATATACAAGGAGTAATGATGAGTTTTATACAACCACAATTAAACGATCCAGTTATTGATAGCTTAAGACAAGTTATTGAAAAAATAAAAAAATCTAATAGACTTTTTTATATAGGTGAAAAAAATGAAGATGTGTATAATTTAGATAAAGAAGATTTTTTAAAAGATTTTGCTAAAATAATTAATGATAGATTTGGTTTTAAAATCAAACCTAAAGATGCTGGTTTTTTTGCTATATATCCTATATTTGATATAGATAAACTTAATATGGTAAATAGTATTAAAAAAGAAGCTGTTAAAAAAGGTATAACTGAAGCTACATTTAAAACCGATGCTAAAAAAGCTATAAAGAATGCTAAAGAATTTAAACAATGGATTAACAAAAATACATTAGTAATAAATACTGAGAAAGCTTATATAGAAAAGTTACCAAGTAGTATTGTTATAACTATGTATGTTTCTATTAAAGATATAGGATTAGGTAGAAAAGATGATCTAACAACCGATGAGATTATAGCCGTAATATTGCACGAGATAGGCCACGTATTCAATAGTTTAGAAGCTTACGTAAATGTACATTATACTACACAACGTTTATTAGATTCCTTCTTAAACAACAAATACGATAACATTAGAGAAATGGGTATAACTACTAATGAAGAAGATCCATATGTAGTAGCTAATAAAAATAAATCAGATGTTATTATAAAAATATATAAACAATTAGAAGAAGATACTAGTAGTATAAAATTAAGTAAAGCAGGAGTTAATTATACAGATAGTGAATTTGAAGCTGATAGTTTTGTTACTAGATTTGGATTATCAGATTCATTAGTTTCAGCTCTTATAAAATTTAAAGAATTAAAAAGTTATAGTTATAGACATTATCCTTTATTGGTAACTATAAGTATTATTAAATTTATGTTATCATCTCTTATAAGCATTTTGGTATTTATATTTACAGGTAGTCTATCTTTATTCTTAGCTGCTGGATTAACTTTGTTTATGTTAAGTTTAACGGTAAAAATAGCAATAGTAATGTTGTTAAGTATACATACAAGAATATCTAATGGAGACGAACACGGTTCTTTATTAACAAGATTAAGTATTATAAAAACACAGACAATACAAATGATCCGTAAATCTAACATAACACAAAAAGAAAAAGAGAAACTTATTACTGTATTGGACAATCTAAATGATGATATAGCGTTTGTAGAAACTTCACCTGCTAATTCTATATTGGCTATACTTTTCGATGTATATTCTACTCCTAATATGTCCATAGAAGATAACCTAGCACTAATAGTAGATAAACTTATAAATAATGGTTTATGGATGTATAGTGTTAAATTTAAAACTTTACTTAGAAAATCTGTATCTGAAGAAGGATTTGCTTTAACTTATAATAAATTTATGGGTAATGAAATAAATAAGCTCACAGTAGCAGAAGAAGATTCTATTTATTATCAAGGTTTTAACGATCCTATTGTAGTAGACCTTATTAATTTTTATAAAAAAGTTATAGATAATAATATCTTAACTAATACTGTAAAATATTTAGATTTGGCTAAAGAAATGTCTGCTAAATTAAATAAAAGATTTGGGTTAAATATAATACCTATACCAGCAGTAATCACTGTAGGCGGACCAGCTTGTATGCCGTTTATTTTATCAGATACTAATGGATTTTATTCTAGTTCCAATATTATTAAATATCCTTTACCATTATCCCCAATAGGCGTTATGTCTACTATTAATTTTATTAAAAGTAAAAAACTAATATCTGATTTAGTTAACAAAATAACAACTGTAGACATAGATTTAGAAAAAGGATATATTAAAGGTTTAAATGGATATAGTAATTTCTTATTTATTACATTTGGTAGAGATAGATTAACAGGTATTAGTACATATAAAACATTAGGTAAGTTAGCTTTTACTCCTGAGGAATTAACAGCATTTACGTTACACGAAATAGGACATATTTTTACATTTATTAAAGAATTAAAATCATCTGTTATTTCTATTACGTTACTTAGAGATAAATTCTTAACTATAAAAGATAATGTTAAAAATTTAAATATAGATAATAATACAATAAGTGTTAAAAATACTTATAAAGATTTAACAGAGTTTAAGAATATAGCACGTAATGTGATAACTGAAATAAGTTATATTTTTATTTCTATATTTACTAACTTACCGGATAATCTTACTGGTAGAAATATAAATCGTAAAATGGCTGAAGTTAATGCTAACATAAAAAACATACCTATGCTTAATAATTTAAAAGAGACTATGACTATGTCAGAAACAGAAGCAGATAATTTTGCAGCTATGTTTGGTGTTAGTAAATACTTAACAACAGGATTAGAAAAATATATGGGAACAGTATCTAAAAAAGCATTATCACAGTTATTTTCTATATACCTTGCTTTAGCTATAGCATTTATGAAAAACTTACTTAATATATACAGATTACCAATTATTATTATAACCATTATATCTATTTCTATATTATATTCATTATTTGGAGTATTTAGAGTGTTATTAGGAGAATACTTTCCTTATGAAAAATTTCCTAATAGAATAGATAGATTAAAACAAAACCTTATAACAATACTTAGAAAAGAAAACATATCTAAAGAACAAGAAAAAGAAATTATAGATACTTTAGATTTTTTAGTAGATGAAGTTAAAGAATTAGAAGCATCTCCTGCCGGTTCTATATTAGCTACTATATTTGTAATTAATCCGTCATTAGGTAAAAATTTAACAGTAGAACAAAGACAGTTGGATATGTTATTAGATATGATTGAAAATGAACAATACTATTTTAGTAAAAAATTTGAACAGTTAATAAGGAGTTAATATGGGAAACAGTAAAAAAATATTTTTAAAAGAAATAAATTTAATTAGACCGGTAGAAGATGTATTATCTAATAAGAAAGTAAATGATAAACAGATTAAGAAAATAACTAATGTATATGTTAAAGAAGTTGATAAATTCTTAAAGAAATCTAATATAGAATTGACAGCTATAGATGATACTATTTACATAGGGGCTGAAGAACCTTTAACTATTAACTATGGCGCTACAAGTATAGGTATAATAGATAATAAAAGGAATAAAGTTATCCAGATAACTGTTGATAATATTAAAGTAGCGTGGTTATCTATAAATCCTTATATAAAAATACACGATTTTAGTATAATAAAAGTAGATGATAACAAATACGTTTATTTAATAGAATTAGAAAAATTAGAAATATTAAGTACCGAAGATATAGAAAAAAACAAGAAGTTAAATACTTTTTTTAGAATTATTACAGAAGATATATATAAAGCAGTAAATAGTTTACTTAATGATACTAATATAACTTTAATAGAAAATGATATAATACCTAAATTAGAAAAAGAAAAAATACCTAAAGAAATTATAGAACAAATGAAATTGTTTGTAACAATAGTAAAATTATATACTGGAGTAGGTGTTTATTTAGATGTAGATTATAATAACACTAATATAGGAAAAAATAATAAAGGAAAATATGTTATACTTGATCCTGTGTATTCAAGATCATTATGGGCGTCTAAAATAAGTAATGTATTGCATCCATTGGTATATGAGAATATACAAAATAAAATACGCAATTCTTGAATTCTAATTTTTTATAAACTATTAATATTTAAACGAATCTAAATAGATTCTAAAAAAACAAATTAAAAGGAGTCCTTATGAAAGGAAATTTACATTTAATCGGATGCGGTGGTGCAGGTACAAATATAGCTATAGATGTTTATAATAGATTAAAAGATCTAGAAAAAAATTGTAGTAATGTAACGCTAAGGTTATTAGATACTACTGATAAAACAATTCAAGCACACGCTGATTATAAATCAGTGTTTACAAAGATTGTTTCTAAAAGATTAACCATTAATAAAATTGATGGTACTGGATCAGAAAGAAAAGATCCGGCACTAGTAAAAGATATACAAGAGAATATAAAGTCATTTATGGATACAGGTTTACCTAATAATATAAATGATTATTACATCATTATTTCAAGTGCATCAGGTGGTTCAGGATCTTTAATTAATCCATTATTAACAAAGACAATGCTTGAAATGGATTATACTGTATTAAATGTTATGGTGGGTGACAGTAGTAATTATTTAAATCTTAATAATACCATTAACACAATGGTAGGTATGAATACAATAGCTAAACAAGCTAAAGCTTGTATACCATACATTTTTTACAATAATACAGTAGATAATGTAACTACTGTAAAATCTGAAAAAGTTAATAATGATAAAATATACAAGTTATTAGCGTTAATAAGTCTTTATAGTAGCGGTTCTAATAAAAACCTTGATCACGAAGATATGAGAAAATTTTACAACCCTAATCGTTATAAAACTTTTAATATACAACCAGGTATATATACCTTAGGTGTAGCAGAAGGAAAATTAACGGACGAAAAAACTTTATTGGCTAGAACTCTTATAACCGATAAAGATGAAGATGTAGATATTGAGGTTAGATTATTACATAATAAAGTAGGAACGGTAAACAAAGAAAATGAAACAATGTTATCAGTTTACCCTAATTATTTGTTATTTAGAAAAGGTGTTATTAATAATATTGTTAAAGATTTTAAAGATGAATTAAAAGTTTTGGAATCTTTAAAGAAAACTAAATCTGATGATTTCAATTCGCTAGATGATGCTATTGATGATGATAGTGGTTTGATATTATAGTGAATTAAATAATAAGGAGTGAAATGTTCAAAAATAAGGCCTTTATAAAATACGACCATTTAAAAACAAGTAAAATGCTAAGCTTGTTAATTTTGTTGTTGGTAATAGTTTCTAGTTTCTATTATACAGTAAAGTCGCTAATATTAAGTAGTTAAGGTATAGGATATCCTATACCTTAACTCTAACAACAATTTATTTTTTATAAATAAAAAATATGTAATTTTTATTTAAAGTATTATTTATCTTACAAAAATTAACTGAATAAAAGGAAAAGGATATCATATGCGTGAGGTGGACATCTACATTACCTATGGTTTTAATACAGGGATGCGGGAGCTAGCTGAAAGAGAACCTAAGATGATGAAATATGCATTTTTTAAGATATTAACAGAATTAGAATTACCTATAGTTAATCTTAAATTTGAACAAAATAAAATCTACGATGATATGTGTGAAACCA
>Ga0256829_1000280_pt1 | contig 57967 bp, 55 predicted proteins | sample 131447metaG_FD_185979 | JGI IMG/M metagenome (GOLD analysis project Ga0256829, IMG submission 185979) | Hydrothermal vent microbial communities from Lau Basin, Pacific Ocean - 131-447 | ecosystem: Environmental > Aquatic > Marine > Hydrothermal vents | place: Pacific Ocean: Lau Basin | collected...
AGTCAGTCCAAATCGAAGGGGAAAAAATGACAAAAAAACTACTAATTAGCGCTGTTACAGCTCTCGCACTTTCTACAAGTTTATCAGCTGATTTCAGCTTTGGTGATATGTTCAAGGACATGAAAGACGGTGTGACTTCTATGAGTCACGATGCAAAAGACTCATTCAAGTCTGGTGTAGATGGGGGAGTAGAAGTTTCCAAAAGTGGTGAGCGTACTGTTACAAGCGTAAGCCATGATGCAAAAGATACAGCAACAAAAGCGAGTGATGACTTAAAAACAAGTGAAGTGGCTACCGTTAAAAGTGGTTCAGACACTACGTCAAACATTTCAAGAGATGTAAGAGACTCAACTGTAGAAATAGCAGAAGACACAAAAGATACAGCTTCAAACACTACAAGAGACTTTAAAGACAGTTCCACAATGGCAACAAAAGATTTTAAAGATTCAGCAGTTGCGGTTTCACATGATGTTAATGATGCGACTAAAACAACATCAAATAATCTCAACGATTCAACAAAAACCGTCTCGAATGATCTAAGAGACTCGTCAAATACCGTTTCTAACAATGTAAATGACTCTACGAAAACTGTATCAAACGATTTAAGAGATTCATCGAACACTGCAACAAACAATGCAAATGATTCTACAAAACATATCTCGAATGATTTAAAAGACTCATCAAATACAGCGACGACAAATGCTAGTGATTCTACGAAAACAATCTCGAACAATGTAAATGACTCTACTAAATCTGTAGCAAATAACATCAACGATGATGATTATAAAGAGTACTTAAAACTCAAAGCAAAATACGAAAAGAACAAACTTTAGTATCTGCTTCTCTTCTCTCTAAAAACTTGTAAGTAAAACTTGTTTTTTGAGAGGCATCCTCCTTTTTTTAATGCTGATTGAAAATAGAAAAAACTTCATCAACACTATCCAAGAATTATTTTTAAAATGCTATCATATTCTGTATTCATCCTCATGAATCTCCGGTGGAATCTCGTCTAAGTCAAGATCTTCCCCTTTTACCATCATCACAATTCTGCTCTTTATCTGTAGGACAGATAGCTTTTGTTTTTGCCATCAAAACAGGAATATAAAAGATAGAGACAAGCGTTGAAGCTATACTTCCAAAAATGAGTGCTATTCCAAGACCGCCAAAGATAGGGTCAGTTGCTAAAAGTAAAGAGCCCAAAATGATTGCTACTGCCGTAAGCATAATCGGCTTGGCACGTGTTGCCGTAGAGATTGCAATTGCACGATTCTTTTCTATACCATTCTCGATGAGTGATTTTGTAAAGTCTATAAGTAAGAGCGAACTTCTTGCACTAATTCCCATTAAAGAGATAAAACCAATCAAAGAAGTAGCTGTCAAATAGAAATGAATATCTGTCAAAAAAAGTGCTATCTTATCGGTAAAGAAATGCCCAATAATCACGCCAATAATGGATAAAAAGCTTCCAATAAGTACAATACCACTGAGTGCAAAAGATTTATAATAGACAACCATTAGTAAAAACATCAGCACTAATGCAGCGATGAAAGCGCCACCTAAGTCTCTAAAGGTATCAAGCGAGACTTTCATCTCCCCATCCCAACGAACAAGCACTTTTTCTCCTGTTTTTTTATCTGTAAGCTGCAGATCAAACATATAAGTATTCATCCCCGTCAAACGCTTAATATCGAACTTTTTAGAGAGTTCTTTTATCATTATCTCACGTGCATCCATCAGAGGATAGACCTGCGAAACTAAATCACACTCTGCTGTCACTGAAACCATATATTTCATATTTTTTTTATAAATTGTAGGATTGGAAACTGTTGGAACGATTGTTACAACCTCTTTGACTGGTACCATGATTCCTTGACGATTCATAAGCTTCAGACGAGAGAGTTTTAGCTCTAGATCTTCTCTGCTTGCATGTGCTAAAAGTTTTGTTTTTTTATTAAGTGATACAAAGATTGGAATCTGATCTTGATGCAGTGTTGAGTCTTTCGTTGCAACAACACTTCCCTGGAATGCCATATATAAAACTTTACTCACCTGCTCTACAGAGAGATTGGAATTAATTATTTTTTCGACGTTAGGATAGATATCGTACTTAGTAAATATATTGTCTTGCAAAATATCTACATCTACTAAACCTTTTGTCTCTTTAAGAGATTGCTGTACAATTTTAGATGTCTCACGAAGCAGCAGTGTGTCTTTACCCAAAAGATTGGCAACGATGGTCGCATACGTAGGCGGTCCTGAAGGCATCTCTATAAATTTGATATGCGTATGTTTATAAATATTTTCGCACTTATTCTCAATTATAGGGCGCAAACGGTGTACCATCATATACGAAGATTCGTCTCGTTCATACTTGTCTGTCAGATTAACAACTATTTCAGCTTGATTCTTGAGACTTTTAAAAGCACTCCCTTTAACAAGACCGGCATAATCAAGCGGTGCCCCCTGCCCAATGAACATCTCCATATTTTTCACATTTTCTTCATGCTTCATCTCGCTAACAACACACTCCACGACCTCTTTAGTCTGATTGACGGTGGAGTTTGTTGCTGTATCGACATAGATACTAAAAGTATTGGCACTTTTGCCCGGCAGCATTTTTGCAAGGACAATTTTTGTAGGTATCATTGCTATGGCAAATATTAAGAAAAAAAGGACAATCAAACCAACTTTGCGATGATTTTTTTTCGAGCTGACTATCCTATATACCAACTCTTCCATTCTTAATGCCCTCCTTTTGCACGTTTAATAAACTTCTTAGCAAGATAAGGCGCAAACACATAGGCGACAAAGAGCGAAACCGCCAAGGCAACAGGAACATTAAGCGGAATCGGCAGCATAAACTGTCCCATCATTCCTCCGACAAAGGCCATTGGAATCATCGTTAGCATAATGGCAATCGTTGCAATATTTGTCGATGGCCCTATCTCATCAGTTGCTTCTATAATGATTTGATCAAAACTTTGATCCTGCGTCTCTTTTAGGTGCATCCTTCTGTGAATATTTTCAATGACAATAATTGCATCATCAACAATAAGCCCGAGTGAAAGTAAAAAAGCAAACAGAGTAATACGATTGATGGTCTGGTCTGTCATATAGGCAATGAAAAGCGTCGCCGCCAAAATCATCGGTACAGCAATTGTTACCACTAGGGACTCACGCCAACCTAAAAAGGGAATAAGAATCAAAGAGATAATTGCGATGGTTAAAACAAGATGATGTACCAGTTCATTTACCGCTTCATTAGCCCGTTCTCCATAGTTACGCGTGATGATATAGCCAAGTCCATTTTTTTGCAACTCTGGCTCATACTCTTTAAGCATATCAAGCACTTTTTCAGCCAAATGTACAGCATTTGCTCCCTTGAGCTTAGAAACTGTCATGGTTACCTGATCTTCAGGATTACTCAGAGGTGAGCCATCTACTTTGTAAGAGATAAGTGCATCTTTATAATTCTGAATATCATAATAATACTCCACCTTCGCAACATCTTTCAAATAAATTAACGAGCCCATATACTTGGCAATGATGAGATTTTGAAGGTCTTCAACGGAATTGATAGCATTTTTTACCCCAAATACAACTAATCTGTTGTCTTTACTCGGTATATCAATCTCAGAAGAATTTTTTGCAATCGCCTGAATCGACTTAGCAATCTGAATTACAGATATATGGTAAGCTGAGAGTTTATCTAAATCCATCAAAACATTAAACTGCGGCCGTTTTGCCCCTTTAAGGGTCGTTTTTGCTATATCTTGAATGGCATTTATATCTTGCTGGATATCTTTTATCTGTTTATAAAGTTTTATATGATCAATTCCTAAATCTTTTTTTTTGTAAAAAGCAACCGTTACAATGGGTACATCAATGTCAATATCAAAAGGTTTTACAATCGGATTCATTGCGCCACCTGGCAAAGAGTCCATATTTTGCATAACTTTGTCATAAAGTTTAAGGTTTGAGTTCTCTCTGTCTTCGCCAATCTTGTACTGGACGTTAAGTATACCTACATTATTCATAGCTGTCGAATAGACATCTTTGACACCTTTTATCTCACTAATTTTTCGTTCAAAAGGTTTGAGTATGGCATTATCAATCTCAACAGGGGAGGCCCCCGGCATTGAAATAATGATAGAACCACCACTCACGGCAATCTGTGGATCTTCTTCACGCGGCATAATCTCTAAGGAGATATAACCTAAAGATAAAATAGCAATGGCTAAAATAGGGGTGAGCGGATTTTTTAAAAAAGCACGTGCCAAATAGCCTGCTATGTTTTTTATTTTACTATGTTTCACCGACATCCCTTTTTTCATATATAAACTTATTTTATATTATAAACTCTAAAATACAAGATTATTTTATTTGTTATACAAATATTACTCCATATCTTTACCATATTACCCAAATGTGAGATAAATAATAAAAAATAATACAATTATTACCCCTTTATACCAAATAAATTGTTATGCTTACAGTATATAAGACTTCGTGTCAAAAGGGAAATAGATGAAAAATGTGATAATTCTTGCAATACTAACGGCCTTTTTTAGCCTTACACTCAGTGCAAAAAATGTAGATGCAGCGCTTCTTGTCAAAAAAGAGGGCATAACATATGAGAAATCAAGTTCTGAACCTTTTACGGGAAAAGCCTACTTCTTTTTTAAAAATGGAAAAATAAAGAAGATAGTACCTTACTACCAAGGCGAATTAGATGGCCGACTCACAGAGTGGAGAACTGACAAAAGCATCAAAACAGTTGCGTACTTTAGAAAAGGCAAACAAGATGGTGAGTATATTGCCAAATATTCCAATGGGAAAAAATCAGTTGTCGCCTATTTTAGAAATGGAAAACAAGATGGCGAGGTAAGAACCTGGTACACTAACGGCCGAAAAAAATCCGATGCTTACTATAAAAATGACATCCAAGATGGAGAAGCAAAAACCTGGTACGAAAATGGTAAAAACAAAACAGTAGGATACTACAAAAACGGGCATAAGAATGGTGAATTTAAAATGTGGCATCAAAACGGAAAGCTTGCATTTAAAGGGCTCTATACAAGCGGCCAACTTATCGGTGTCCCACAACGGTGGAAGGAGGATGGTACTGAAATTGCTAGTAAATAGCAACATCAGTATGCTCAATACTTATTAGGACTTCTATGCAATCAAAATACACCGGCTCATTGTGTCTTGCAAACTACATTGTCATCGCTTTGATTCCCATACTCTTTTTTCTTGTTATGCTCGCAGGATATCTGCATACCATTCCGTTGAACATTCCTATATATGGACTTGGGATTATTGCCTTTATCCTCTTTGTCTTTTTACTTTTTATCAAACACAATGCAAATTACTCCATTTGTAAAATCCGTGCATCACATCTAAAAATGGAACATCTGTTAGGAAAAAAGCTTGACGAGAGTGCTCTGACCATTGAAGAGAATACAAAGTCAATCTTAGACCTTGAAGGCTTTTTAAACAGCTACTATGATGACGTCAGAAACAACAACTTTGCGGCAGTGGCATCTTCCATCTTTCCAATGCTTGGAATTTTAGGTACTTTTATCGCCATTGCACTCTCTATGCCGAATTTTTCTGTAGAAGACACGCAGGCACTTGACCATGAGATTTCTATGCTTTTAAATGGTGTCGGCTCTGCATTTTTTGCATCTATCTACGGAATTTTACTCTCACTCATCTGGACCTATTTTGAAAAAAGAGGGCTCTCTAAAGTAGAATATTATTTTCAGGATGTACAGAAGCGCTATAAAAAATATCTTTACTCAAAAGAGGAGCTGCTTATCTATAAATATACGCAGTATGACATTAAAGAGAATAGATTTATAGCAGCGCTGCAAGAGACCTTTGACCTTGATTTTGTCAGACAGATGAATGAGCATAATCTTGCTTCCTTTGAGAAAGTAACGGCGCAGACAACACACAACTTTCATGAACTTAGTAACAAACTTAAAGATGTCTCCCACGAGCTCACGCAGACACTCCAAGAGATGGACAGAGGCGAAAAAGCACTGCAAGCACAAAATCATATAGATAAAGCACTTGTTGATTTTACCGTTGCCACACGCAGTTTTGAGAAGACTACAAAACTCTTTTCGGCTCAGCTTGAAAATTCACTCAACAGAACCTTTAGCAAAATCGACAGTGAGATAGGAGAAATTGTCATCAAGCTCGCTGATTTTGCTACACATGTCAGTTTAGAGAGTAGTGAGGTTCAAAACTCCATTGCAAGGTATCACAAGATGGTAGCAGACCAACTCAAAGAGAAATAAACTCCTATGCTATTCAAAAATGACAAGAACAGTGAAACAAACTTTTGGCTCTCCTACGCCGACCTTATGGCAGGACTTCTTTTTGTTTTCATCCTACTTATTGGTGCAATTGTAGTCAAGTCCATCGTTTTAAAATCAAATCTTGCATCCAAAGAGAACTCTTTGGAGAGCTCTCTGCAAAGTCTATTGCTACGAGACAAAGAGGTGCAAAAGCTCAAGAAACTTCTGGCTGCTCGCTCTGCAGAGCTCAATACTACACTTGATGAACTTCACATTAACAAAGATGCCCTGAAACTTAAAACGCAGGAGATAATTAATCTTAACAATATTCTGCTTTCAAAAAATATGAAAATAGATGACTTTAACGATAAAATTATTATTATGCAAAATCTTCTTGATGAATCTAATACAACAATTTCGGAGCAAAACAGAAAACTTCAAGATTATGATAACAAGGTTCTTATTCTCTCAAACCAACTAACAAACAAAGAACAAACACTTAAGCTCAAAGATGAAAAACTTCTCAAACTTTTACAGGCTATAGAAGATAAAGAAACACAGTATGATGCACTTGTTGCGAAACTTCAAGCACAAAAAGCAAAGATTAAAAGCCTCACAGGTATTAAAATAAAAGTCATAGCAGAGCTCAAACGTAGTCTCAAAGGCAAAGTGACAATTGACCCTAACAGCGGCTCACTCCGTCTTTCATCCAATATCCTTTTTGATAAAGGAAGTGCCAAACTCAAAAACTCGGCAAAAAAAGAGCTGAAATATGTGTTTATCAACTATGTAGGTGCATTGACGGCAAACAAAAATATAAAAAGTCAGATAGATAGAATCATCATTGAAGGCCACACGGACAGTGACGGCTCTTACCTCTACAATCTTAACCTCTCTCAAAAAAGAGCGTATGCAGTGATGAATTATCTTTTAACGCTTAAATTTACAAAAAAGAATCATCTCAAACCGCTCTTGGTTGCCAGCGGCCGCTCTTATCTTGATTCTATTAGAAATAAACACGGTAGAGAGATCAAAAGTGCCTCACGCAGAATAGAGATAAAATTTAGACTCAAAAATGATGATGCAATGCAAGAGATAGATAAGATACTTGATAATGAATAATTTTAATGCCAAATTTCTAAAACTCTCATTAGAGTATCTTGAAGAGAAGATTCAACTTGTAAAAACGCAAAAAGAGTTTCAAAAACAACAGCTATCTCTCAAAAAGAGTTCTAAAATTTCTTCACTCTTTTCAAAATTTTTTAAATAACTTTACAGAAGCGTAAAAAGATACCCCTCTTTTACTTTTTTGACTTTATACTGGTAATAACCGTCTAAATCAATAACAACACGGTAGTAACCTTTGTGTGTCCCCACGCGTATCTTTTTAAAGAGTGAAGGCTTTTTAAACTTTTTAACATAGCTTCGTATGTCAGTCTCGCGTCTAAAATCACATACAATTCTATGCGGCTTGACAAGTAAAAAATCTCTTATCATTTTATCTTTTGTCACAACTTTTAGTTTTTCACCCGAAGCATAAAATGCTATAAATGCTAAAGAAGCAATTTTCTTGTAGATTGTTCTGTTGCGGAGTGGTTTTTCCGGCGATGCACCATAATTTTGAGAGATAAAAAGAGGCAGATGCCAGTCAACAGCGTTGTGCAGCTCTATCTTCTTCGTTGCAATGGAGCCGTCGAGGTTTTTATACTCCACGGTCACACGTTCTATTGTTCTTGCAGTTGAAGGAAGTGTCATGCTTGCACGTTTAAGCGGTGGTGCTTTTTGGATTTGGTTGGATGTAAGAGGAATCTCTTGTGCTGAATCAACGGGGAAAAAAGGATTTTCACGACTCAAGAGCGTTAATGGAATAAAAAGCAGAAGAAGAAAAAGTTTCATCATACAAATCACCTAATTTTTTGTAAACATTATAGCAAATATATTGGATTATTGTGCAGAAATCTCTTTGAGTTCAAAATACTCACGCTGCAACTCGGCATTGTCAGTTTTAAGCCTGGCAACTTCATCTTGTAGATAATTTTCATAATCTTGAAGCCCAAAGAGCACTTCAAGAGAGTTTGTTCCATAAAGCAAGATACCCAAATAGATACCAAGCGCAATGATAAGCGAGACAAGAAGAAAAAACTTTCCCAAAGATAGCCCCAAATACTTTTGAGTTATGCTCTCCTGGGTATCAATCTCTTCATAAAGTTCTTCTCTTTGCATCTCTATCTCTTAGTTAAAAAGAGCCGATCCTAAATACTCACCGTACACTACTTCATTTTCTATCTCTAAAAGGCGGTTGTATTTTGCGATTCTTTCACTACGTGCTGTAGAACCTGTTTTAATCTCACCACAGTTCAGTGCCACTGCAAAATCTGCGATGAAAGCATCTTCACTCTCACCTGAACGGTGACTCATAACACATTTGTAACCATTTCTCTGTGCTAAACGAACAGTAAGCATCGTCTCAGAAAGAGAGCCAATTTGGTTTGGTTTGATCAAAATTGCATTTGCAATGCCTTTTTGAATTCCTTCATTAAGGATATTTGCATTGGTAACAAAAAGGTCATCACCAACAATTTGAATTTGATCAGCAAGCTTTTCAGTCATCAGTTTAAAGCCATCCCAGTCATCTTCACCTAAACCATCTTCGATAGATACAATAGGATACTTCGCACATAAATCTTCATAATAAGCGACAAGCTCAGCGCTTGTAACTGTACGGTTTTCACTATCTAGTCTGTATTTTCCATCTTCAGTAACGAGTTCAGAAGCTGCAACATCAAGAGCGATTGCGACATCTTCGCCTGCTTTGTATCCGGCTTTTTCTATCGCTTCTATAATCACCTGAATAGGCTCTTCATTTGAAGACAAGTTTGGTGCAAAACCACCTTCATCCCCTAAAGATATTGAGTGCCCTTTTTGAGACAATATAGCTTTGAGGTTGTGATACACTTCAGAACTTGCACGAAGTCCTTCTGCAAAATCCTCAAAACCCAAAGGCATAATCATATACTCTTGGAAATCGACCGAGTTATCAGCATGGCTTCCACCATTGATGATGTTAAGCATCGGTGTCGGCATAACCATTGCATTTGCTCCGCCTAGGTAACGATAAAGTGGTATGTCAAGACTCTGTGCTGCAGCGCGTGCAACGGCCATAGAAACACCAAGAACTGCATTCGCTCCAAGGTTTCCATAATTTTCAGTGCCATCTATCTCTTTCATAACAGCATCAACAACAGCCTGATTAAAAGGACTCATACCAATTAATGCATCAGAGATAGTACCATTAATGTTTTCAACAGCTTGCAAAACACCTTTACCCATGTAACGCGTACCGCCGTCACGGAGTTCTAAGGCCTCACGTTTACCTGTACTTGCACCAGAAGGAACAATAGCACTTGCATTTGTTCCGTCACTTAAAGTCACTGTAGCTTTTACCGTTGGATTTCCACGAGAATCCATTACTTCTATCGCACTTACGTTATCTATAAACATATATCCGCCTTATTTAAAATAAATTGTGATATTTTAGCGAAATTTGATTAAAACTTTGTTTAGACGTCTGCCTCGTTAATATCAGATATCTCCATCGTCATTAAAGAGCTCATTCCCATTGCCTCTCTTACTTTTGCCTCTATCTCATTTGCTAACTCCGGCTCCTCTTTAAACTTCGCTTTGACATTTTCACGACCTTGTCCGAGTTTTGTCTCACCATAGCTAAACCATGCACCACTTTTATCAATAATATCAAGCTTCACGCCGTAATCTACTAACTCACCCTCTTTAGAGATTCCCTCACCAAACATTATGTCAAACTCAGCCTGACGGAATGGCGGTGCCACTTTATTTTTAATGACTTTCGCTTTAACACGATTACCAATTTGAGCTTCTCCCTGCTTCAATGATGCAATACGACGCACATCAATACGCACAGAAGCGTAAAATTTCAAGGCATTTCCACCTGTTGTTGTCTCAGGAGAGCCATAACCCATCATACCGATTTTCATACGAAGCTGATTGATAAAAATTACCGTACAGTTCATTTTGCTAAGAACACCTGTCAGTTTACGCAGTGCTTTTGACATCAAACGTGCCTGCACACCAACCTGCTGATCATTCATCTCACCCTCAAGCTCCACTTTTGGTGTTAACGCCGCAACCGAGTCGATGACAATAAGATCAACCGCACCACTTCTAGCTATTGTCTCAACGATGTCAAGAGCCTGCTCACCATAATCAGGCTGTGATACTAACAAATTGTCAATGTCTACGCCTAGATTTTTCGCATAAATGACATCAAGAGCATGTTCCGCATCTATAAAAGCACATACACCACCGTTCTTTTGTGACTCTGCTGTTATCTGTAGTGCCAGCGTTGTTTTACCAGAACTTTCCGGTCCGTAGATTTCAACAACACGCCCCTGCGGTACACCATTGATGCCAAGTGCCAAATCCAGTCCCAAAGAGCCTGTTGATATTGATTGAAGAGGTTCAATGTCCTTATCACCAAGACGCATCAGAGCACCTTTTCCAAAAGCTTTATCAATTTGCTTGATAGCTAAGTCTAATGATTTTTGTTTATTTGCATCCATTGTGGACTCACTTATTATGAAATTTTGTAGTATTGTAGATGAATTTTTTTACTCTTTCTGAAATTATGTCATTTTGTCATAATTCTGAAAAAAACTCTCTGCATAAATATGCGCAATTCTAACGAAATAAAGTAAAACTACATCGCTTTCTCAAGCTTTTCATATATTTGCAACAGATTTTGTATCTCTGCAATATCAAAAGCATCAATGGCCTCTTGAAACCTTTGAAGATAGAGATGTAAATCTTTATCATTGTAGTCATCTGCCAGCAAATTGAGTGCTTTGTAGAAGTTCTTAATATCCTGCATATTATGACTTTTTTGTGCTTTTTCTAGTAGAGGCGAAATATCTTTCAGCAGATCTTTACACAGAGGCTCTCTCTCCAACACAGCAGAGATATTTATCTTTTGCGCTTCTTCTTTTTCTACTGTTTTATAAGGTAAAAATTTCTTCATAGCCGCAAAAAGTTCTTTTTTAAGTACCGGTTTTCTAAGGTATGCATCAAAAATCTCTATCTCTGATGCTTTTATTTGTCCTTTTATTACAGAAGCAGTGAGTGCGATAACAGGTATATCCATCTTCTCTTTTATCTGTTTTGTAGCTTCATACCCATCCATCACAGGCATTCTCACATCCATAATTATCAAATCATATCTGTTTGTCTCTGCGAGTTGCAGTGCTTCGAGACCATTCCTTGCGCTATCAATATCTATCTTTGTATCTTGAAAAATTTTCACAAGCAGCTCTCTGTTGTCATCCACATCATCCACAACAAGAATCTTCGCTTTTTCAAACACAATGAGCTCTTCTTTCTCTTCTTTCTCTTTTTTTGCCAAAAGTTGAGATGAAGCATTTTGTAAAGAGGCAATATCAATCCCCTGCAATACAACAATAAACTCTGACCCCTCACCCTCTTGGCTCTCTACTGTAATCGACCCACCCATCATCTCTGTCAATCGCTTAGAGATTGCAAGTCCAAGCCCTGTTCCTCCATACTCTCGATTATCTTGTCCATCCTTTTGCTCAAATGCCTGAAAAATCTTCTCTAACTGGTTTTGAGGAATTCCTACACCCGTATCTTTTACAGAAATACGCATATCTACCTTAGAGTTATGTTCATAAATCGCAATAGTCTGCAGCCCTAGTGTGATACTCCCTCTTGAAGTGAACTTTACTGCATTTCCAATAAGATTAAAAATGATTTGACGCAGTCTCGCAGCATCTAAAAATATACTTTGGGGTACACTGGGGTCTATGTCTATATATAACTTCAGACCTTTATTTTGAATCGTCGGTGTAAAGATAGCCCCTATCTCATCACAAAGTTCATAAACATTTGTAACTACTTTTTGCAGCTGCATCTTGCCTGCTTCAATTTTTGAGAGATCTAAGATATCATTTATAAGCATCAAAAGTGTATTACCCGCTGAGCGAATCGTCTTTACATAGGATTTCAATCGTGGCTCTTGAATCTGTTCACTCAGCAGTTCGGTAAAACCGATAATAGCATTCATTGGTGTGCGAATTTCATGCGACATATTTGCCAAAAACTCTGACTTGGAACGGTTCGCACTCTCTGCCTCTTCTTTGGCTTTATGGAGTTGTGCCTCTACCTTCTTACGCTCTTTTATCTCTTGGGAAAGTTTGGTATTCCAGTAGAGTGAAGCGATAATGAGCAAAAATAGCACAATGGCTATCTGAAAAAAAAGTGTATAGTCTTTAGCCTCATGTACAGTAACCGCCAGCCATCTTTTTGTAATCTCCTGACGCTCCTGATCTGTAATGCTGTCAATAAACTTGTTGATGATGCTTAGAAGAATCGGATTATCTTTATGCACTAAAAATTTATGATTAAATCGAAAATCAATTTTACCTGCAATATGCAGCTCATTAGGATAGTATCTTCCGACATAATACATAGCAACGGCCATATGTCCTAAAAAAGCATAGGCTTTGCCCTCTTTAACAAGCTCCAAAGATTCCAAAATAGAGTCCGTCGGGATAATCTTGATATCTTTTTTATACGTTTTAAGATAGTTATAACTCGTAAAATACTTTGGCACCGTGATAATTTTCTCTTTGATATCGTCAATGTTATTGATAAAAGATTTTTCATTTTTTGTCACTAAAACAAAAGGAAAAGAGGCAAAAGTTTTTGAAGTAATCCCTAGAGAGTCCTCATAGGGATTTTCTCCAATACCAGGGACCATATCTATCTTATTTTGCTGAAAACTTTTTAAAACACCCGGCCATGATCTGGAAGGTTTATACTCAAAATGCAGCCCTGTTCTTTTTGCGAGCAGCTGCAGATAATCACCAAGCATACCACCCATATGCCCATTTTCAATAATCGAGAGAGGTTTCCAATTCACTTCACTATAGGTAATTGTCTTATGCTCTTGTATCCAATTGCGTTCTTTTTGCGTGAGCGTTGCAAGCTTTGAATTAATTTTATCAAGCAGTGTTGCATCAAACCATTTGTTGATGATGGCACGTCTTTGACTCTCGCTAATAGCATCAAGTGATTTTTGTATGATGGAAAAAAGTAGGGGTTTGTTTTTATCAATGGCTACAGAAACTTCTGTTTGTAGTTTTGGTAATTTATTTACTATCTTCAAATTTGCCAAAAAATTATGCTTCATGATGTAAGTTGCAACGGCAATATTTCCGATGTAAGCATTTGCATTACCAACCGAGACCTCTTCGAGTGCATCATCATTGGACGAGGTTAAAAGCAGTTTTATCTCAGGGTGATGTTTATTCAGCCACTCGTGCAGATAAGAGCCCTCATTTACCGCGACAATTTTATCACTCAAATCATCTAAGCTTTTAATCTCACTGTTTTGTGTTAATGTTATGATAACAAGAGGCATGCTCACGTAAGGCTTGCTAAAAAGTAAAAACTTTTCTCTCTCTGGGGTTTTCATAGCACAGGTCAAACCATCCAGTTTTTTTTCCCGCATCCTCTGCATCGTTTTGTACCATTTGTCTGCTACTACTTTTATCTTCAAACCACTTTTTTGTGCGACAAGCTTTAAAAAATCTGCAGATATACCGACATGCTTTTTAGATGAATCTACAAAATCATAAGGCGCCCAACTGTAATCAGCACCAAGGGTAATCGTTGGATGCTTTTGAATATAAGCTTGTTCTTCTGTCGTGAGGTGTAATTCGCTTGCAAAAAGAGAGAAAGTAAGAAGCAGTAGCAGAAGAGAAAACTTCATCTTAAACGATAGCCAAGAACTCATCGAGATGCTCTTCAAAAATCTTCACTAATGCCGGGTCAAACTGTTTTGCACCATTTTGTAAAATATACTCAGCGGCTTCTTTTTGAGGGAGTGCTTTTTTGTAAGCTCGGTCATGAGAAATTGTGTCAAAAACATCTGCCACAGCAACGATACGCCCTAGTATATTAATATCTTCACCCTGTAGTCCTTGTGGATATCCCGAGCCATCCCAGCGTTCATGATGCTCGTGAGCGATGATATCGGCAGCTTTCATGATTTTTCTTGATGAGTGCCGTAAAAACTCATGTGCTTTTGTCGTGTGCTGTTTGACAAGGGTGAACTCCTCTTGCGTGAGCGGCCCTTCTTTTTGCAGTATTGATTGAGGAATGGTAATTTTACCGACATCATGCATAGGCGCTGCATGATAAATGATATTTTCATCATCTTCACTCAAACTTCTATGATAATGTGCTAAAAGTTTGGAGATTTCTGCTACGCGGCGCACATGGGAAGCACTCTCATCCGAAGCAGACTCCATAAGTCCTGAGAGGACAAAAATCATCTCAATCTGTGTCTTTTCTAGCTCCGTAAGCAGACGTTCTTCACCAAGTTTAATCTTAGTCTCTAAAGAGATATTTTGATGTTTTAAAATCTCTTTGGCAGTGTAGAGCTCTAACTGATTTTTTACACGTGCTATAAGCTCTTCGGCTTGAAAGGGTTTTGTAATGTAGTCAACACCACCCACTCTGAAGCCGCGTGAAATAGAGTCAATATCTACTTTCGCCGTTAAAAAAACGACAGGAATATCTTTGAGCTTTTCATTGTGTTTTATCATCTCACACAGTTCAAAACCATCAATTCCCGGCATCATAACATCAAGCAGAACCAAATCAAACTCATTGTTAAGAAGCAGTTCATACGCAGCTTCTCCTGAAATAGCAAAAGAGAAGTCATAGTTATCTTCTTGCAAAATATTCATCGCTACTTGAATATTATCTGCAACATCATCAACAATTAAAATCTGATATTTCAAATCCATAATAAAATGCCTTCATTAGACCTCTTTGAAGAAGTCCATTACTAAAACTTATTGTTTTAGTATATCATAAATTGTTTGTATTATTTCTCTGCTTCTGCAAAAATATCTTCAGCCATCTCAACGGCAGCATCTTCTCCATGAACAATGAGAAGAATTTTATTCTCTTTTAACATCTCTGCATATTTATGTGCCAAAGATTTTTCAATTCCGACATCAACAAACCAGGAAGTCATAGCCCCGCCTGCACCTAAGATTGCTGCACCACCTACCATACCGGCAATTGCGGCTAAGATACGACCGGTTGCTACTAAAGGACCAAAACCTGGAACCCAAAAGAGAATTCCTCCAGACAAAAGCCCCCAGAGTGAGCCCCAAAATGCGCCCTGCTCACCCCAAAAGATCATATTGTTATTCTCCTTATTAAACTCAAATTCATTTTTCTCTTCCTGCTCTCCTTTGCCAATCACTGAGATGTATTTTTTCAATACACCCCTTTCAAGAAGAAGGTTTACTGCTTTTGCTGCTTCATCATAATTCTCATAAACTTTTACTAATGCTTTTTTGCTCATAACAAGCTCCTTATAATTAACATTTTCTTGACTTATTATACTCCTATATTGATTAATTTCATATATGCCTTACTTTTAGTTATTTTTTGATAAAATAATCTCCATGAAAAAAACTTTAATTGCTCACTCCCCGGACGCTGACGATATCTTTATGTACTACGCCATTAAATTTGGCTGGGTAAGTATGAAAGATGTCAAATTTGACAACATCGCTAAAGACATTCAAACACTCAATGAAGATGCACTAAAGGGTGTTTATGACATTGTAGCTATCTCCTTTGCACTCTATCCTCACATCAAAGAGGAGTATGCTCCGCTTCGAACTGCTGTAAGTTTCGGTGAAGGTTACGGACCAAAGGTCATCAAGAAAAAAGGTGCAAAACTCAAACGTAACTTCAAAGTTGCTCTCAGCGGAGAGCACACTACCAATGCCATGCTTTTTCGCATCGCCTACCCTGATGCACGTGTAACTTACTTGAACTTTCTAGAGATAGAGCAAGCTGTACTTGATGGTGTAGTTGACGCAGGTGTTCTCATTCATGAATCCATATTGACTTATAACGATGCCCTTGAAGTTGAACGTGAGCTATGGGATATTTGGCAGGAGTTAGCCGGTGAAGAGCTCCCTCTGCCTCTTGGCGGCATGGCCATTCGCCGTTCACTGCCACTCAATCGCGCCATTGAATATGAAGCGACACTAACAAAAGCGGTACAAGTCGCGCGTGATCATAAAGAACGTCTCTCAAAAATGTTAATCGAACGTAATTTAGTCCGCATCGATGCGCCGACACTAGACAAATATCTTGAACTTTATGCCAATGATGACTCCATCGCACTCAGTGAAATCCAGTACAAAGCAATTAATAAACTCTTTGAAATTGGCTATAAACACGGTTTTTATGATACACTTGTAAAAATAGAAGAGTATTTAATTCCAACAGAGTACAAAGAGTTAAGGAATTCATAAATGGAAGCAAAACTAATAGGGTTAGGTGTTGAAACTTTTAAGATCGCTCTGTATTTGGCACTACCTGCTCTGCTTGTAGGTATGGTTATGGGACTTGTCATCTCAATATTTCAAGCAACAACACAGATAAATGAAATGACACTCTCATTCATTCCTAAAATCATCGGTGTCGTCATTGTCATCGTTTTAACGATGCCATGGATGTTGAATGAAATGACAGATTTCTCTACCCATGTCTTTGCTTTAATTCCTACATTTGTTGAATAAGTGCCTCTCCATAGCTAACCCCAACTTCAGAAGCTTAAAAAGAGGGCTAATGTAAGGCAAAAGGTTGCAGGAGCTACTAGTAGCTTCAATGCCTTTTAACGAAGCAGTAGCCCTCTTTTTAAACTTCCCTTCGGGCAATAAGTAAATAGCCCTATTGCGTCGTTAGATTTTATTGAATTAGCTACGGCTAGTCCTGCAAAAATCTGTCTAGCACTAGAACTATTTACTTATTGCTGAATTTGGGGTTAGCTATGGAGAGTTACTTATAATGCAGACAAAACCGATTAACTTCTCCAAATACTCCTCTTTTAAAATTGGCGGCACATTCGATGTGGCACTTTTAGATGCTCACGCAACTAGCGAAGAGCTTAATAACCATACGCTTATCGGTTCTTGTAACAATATTCTCATAGGCAACAATCCTCCACCTCTCATGATGCTCACCAAAACATACGATTACATCACAATTGAAAATAATATACTCAAAATTGGTGCAGCAACACCCTCAGGAAAGATCGCCTCCTTTTGTAAAAAGCACAACATTACCAACTTTGAGTTTCTCTCCCATCTGCCCGGAAAACTCGGTGGACTTGTTTATATGAATGCAGGTCTCAAAGAGTATGAGATTTTTAATCATCTTATCGCCATTGAAACACTCTCAGGCACAAAGACAAAAGAGAAGCTGGAGTACGGCTACCGTTACACAAACATCACTGAACCGATACTTGAAGCAACTTTTGAACTTCACGATGGATACAGCAACGAAAAAGCAGAAATATTTAAACAGATGCGTGCCAACCAGCCCTCTACTCCAAGTGCCGGTAGCTGTTTTAAAAACCCTAAGGGAGATTATGCCGGCAGACTCATTGAAGCCGTCGGCTTAAAAGGAAAAATGCAAGGAGCTATGTGTTTTAGCGAACAGCATGCAAACTTTTTAGTCAACACCGGCGGGGGAAAATATGAAAATGCAATTTTTTTAATACACGAAGCACAAAAAAGAGTTTATGAAGCATTTGGCATTTTACTTGAGTTGGAGATTGTTGTTTTAGATAGGGATTTTATACCATTTCAACCAGAGTAAAACTCTGGAGAAACTTTTAGAAACGCAGCATCAGACCGGCATAAACACCTTTAAAATCTACATTGCTTTTCACTTCAACACTACTGTCATTAATATTGATTTTGTGTACACGATATCCAATTTCGAGCGCAGGCTGTACAACAGGAATAAAATCAAAAGTATAATCTACTTTTGCACGCACATCATAGACTGTAGAACCATTGTATGTGATGTACTTCCCATCAGATTCAAGAGCTAATCCTGTTGCAGGGATCTCAACTCTAGCACGCAAATACGCCATAGGAATTGCTATTGTTTTTTTATTTTCATATCCGGTAAATCCTGTAACTGGTGATACTTTATAATCAGCATCTATCACTTTTACATCAATACCCAAATCAATTGTCGTCCACATTGTATTATCAAGCAGATTATAATAAGGAATGATGTCATACTCTTTGAGATCTAAAGTACTTTCTGTATCTACCGGTGCCGTAATTCCACCCCACTCTCCAGTAGCCTTACCCGGCGCATGAATAGAGACATACTCCAATCTTATGTTTGGTAAAATTGGAATTGGATGTTTTATCAACATCCACACATAAGGTGATGTATCTTGCTTCTCATTAAACTTATTTGTTCCTCCAACACCTGCACCTGCATTATAAGTAGCAGTTCCAGAAGGTGTTTGTCCCCATGCACCTGCACCTATTTCAAATCGTGCAATATCAGCATTTGCAGCTGAAACAATTAATGAGCCCAAAAGAGCTGTTTTTAAAAGTCTGTTTTTCATATTTACCCCTATTAAAGTTATAAAAATATTATATCAAAGCAATATATGGACTTTCTTAAAAATGAATATTAAATGGTGATTGGATAAAAAGAGGGTATTTAGCAAAGCTAAACACCCAAAGAAGGAGAAATAAAATGAGATAAAACTCATCTTACTTTTTTGCCACCAATGGCGGCAAGGAGTGAATTAATCACTTTAAATTAAGTTGGACACCTTAATTTTTAAAAATTGTGTAATTTGAAGAATTAAATTACTTATTTGCAGCTTCTATAGCAGCGTCATATTGTGGCTCTTCAGTGATCTCTGGAACGATCTCTTTGTAAGTTACAATACCGTTTGCATCAACTACAAAGATTGCTCTACAAGTAACACCGGCAAGAACAGATCCACCTAAAAGTACACCGTAAGCATTAGCAAAATCTTTGTTTCTAAAATCTGAAGCAACAGTTAATTTGTCGATTCCTTCAGCTGAACAAAAACGTCCTGCAGCAAATGGAAGGTCCATTGAAACAACAGTAGTCTTAACACCTTCTAACTCAGAAGCTTTTGCATTGAAGTTACGAGTTTCAGTTGCACATACACCTGTATCTAGTGAAGGAACAACAATGATAAGTTGTTTTTCGCCTTGAGCACCACCAACTGTTACATCGCCTAAACCATCTGAGTTTACAACTGTTACCTCTGGAGCTTTGTCTCCAACATTTACTTCATTTCCTAATAACTCTACGTCTGTACCTTTGAATTTAGTTGTTGCCATATTCAATTTCCTTTAATTTTTTTAAAAAATTTAAGGGAACCTTTTTTGTTCCCCTTTTACGCAAGAGGAAATAATTCCTCTTACTACGTTAACACTAGGTTTTTCTCGGCGAAAAGCCCAAAATGCATTTGCATTTTTAAAACACCAGTGCAATCTCTTGCGTTATAAAAAACCCAAAATACCTATTCGGTACTTTCTGAATAAAGAGCTTTTTATCTTTGATGGCAGAAGTATATTTTAAATCGGATAATATTTGTCTTATTTAACGAAGCAATTGTTTTGGTTAAGTTTTGTTTCAGCTAAAGTCTACTTTTTGGAGCAATATCTAACTCTTCTAATGAGCTGAACATTCCCTCTTTGTACATCTCTACTGCAACGCGTCCTATCATGGCTGCATTGTCTGAACAGTATTGCAATTCACTCAGTATAAGTTTTGCACCATAGGGTTGCAATAGTTTTTCTATCTGCTCACGCAGGTATAGATTCGCACTCGCTCCGCCTACAATGGCAAAAGTTTTTGGCGAATGTGATTTAAAATACTTTTTGAGCTTCATTGTCAGGTGTTTCGTGGCAATATGCTCGAATGAAGCGGCGATATCTTTATATTTCTCTTTATCATCTCCTGCTGCTTCGACTGCCAGACGTACTGCATTTTTAAGTCCAGAGTATGAAAAAGCTATGAGTGGAGATTGATGCAAAGGTACCGTAAAGTTATAAGCAAGCCTATCACCCTCTTTTGCAAGCTCTTGAATAAGCGGTCCACCCGGGTAGCCAAGCCCCATCATTTTCGCCACTTTATCAAAGCTCTCGCCAAAACTGTCATCCATGGACTTCGCTATCGTATCTATCTCACGCAGGTTTTTTACTTCCATTACTTGTGTATGCCCCCCTGAAACCAAAAGTACAGTAAGCGGAAAAGTCGCCTCTTTTTCTATAAAGAGCGAATAGATATGCCCAATAAGATGATTGACACCGATGATGGGAATATCAAGGGCAACCGAAACTGCCTTTGCCATCGTTACCCCTTCAACAAGTGTAACAGCTAAACCAGGTGTAGAGGTAACTGCTACAGCTTTAAGATCTTGAAAATATGACTCACACTGCTGCAGTATCTTTGGCAGCGCCTCTGCATGAAGACGTGCTGCGAGTTCCGGCACAACGCCTCCATATATAGAGTGTTCTATCTCCTGAGATATCTTTTTATGAAAAAGCAGCTTATTTGTCGCTATTTCTGTAACAGCAACAGCACTGTCATCGCAAGAACTTTCAATGCTAAGTATCATAATTCTCTTCCTCTAAAATACAATTTTGTGAATATGGCAAAGCAATGTAAAAACAGGTTTTTTCTCTATTGTCATATGGGTGCAAAGTATTACGTTGCTCTTTTCTTGCACTTATATCTATATTTCCGTTAAAAACTTTATGTACAATTTCTTTAGACATATAGAGTCCGATCCCTGTTCCCTGCGTTTTAGCTTTCGTTGTAAAATAGGGTTCAAAGATCTTCTCTTTTATCTTTTCATCTAAGCCAGTTCCGGTGTCACAACATTCAATCTCTAAACCATAACTATTTGTCAAAAAATACACATATATACTTTTCTCTTCTGCCACTTCAAGAGCATCTTTGGCATTATTTATGAGATTGAGCACTACCTGTGTAATGGAAGAAGCGATTTTCACTCTGCCATAGCTCTCATCTGCAATAATTTCAAGCCCTATATTTTTATTTTCTATATGTGCATCTATAACACTGTGAATCTCTCTTATAATCTCTTGCAATGGTTTTATTTCACTATGTTTTCGTTTATCGAAAAAGGACATAAAATCATCGATTGTAGAGGCAAGATAATTCACATTTTGTTCTATAATTGTAAAATTTTTATCTGTATTATCAAGATGCTTCTGCTCTAGCTTCATGTTTAAGAGGGCAAGATTTATCGTATTGAGCGGTTGCTTCCATTGATGAAAAATATTTGCCAGCATCTCTCCCATCAGAACAAAGCGAGCCTGCTCAAACATAACAAGATCTTTTCTCCTGTTTTGCTCTATCTCCTTCTGTAGCTTCTCTTGCACAAATGCCAAATTTTCTGCTAAGCGAATGAGAAGTTTAGTCACTATAGGTGTTAAAATAAGCGGCAGAATGACTGAAATTGTAAAGAAAAACTTTGTATATTCTACACCACCGATTAGAGAAGCAAAATAGACAAGCGGTATTGAACCAATAAGTACCAAGAGTGTAGTATATATAATAAGCTTTATAGGTGTTGCTTTTGTAAGGAGTTCAACTATTTTATCTAGCAACAAAAGACCGCACCTCTTTATCTGCAGCAAAAACATCATCAATACTTTTTGGCGCATCTCTAAACTTTTCATATGCTTTTATAATCTTATGACTAATGTCCATAAATCCTATCTCTTTAGCAATGAATTTTTCGATTGCTGCTTCATTGGCAGCATTAACTACAACACCAAGATATGGGTTTTTAAGTAAATCTTCTTTGATTTCCCATATGGGATAACGTTCTTTCTCTATCTTTCTGAATTCTAGAGAACCGACCTTCATTAAATCGACATGTGCTAATATATTTTCATCCATTTGTTTATCTAAGGCATAGGCAATAGGCAGCTGCATGCTCGCATTTGCAAAATGTGCTGTTGTTGAACCATCTTTAAAATCAATGAGTGCATGAATAAGTGACTTGGTCTCAATAATAGCATCAAACTTATTTACGCCATTTTTGCCTTCACCAAAAAGCCAGCGTGCTTCTAAAAGCTCAAACATTTTGTTGACCATTGTGGCTGAATCGATGGTTATCTTTTGTCCCATCGACCAGTTTGGATGTTTTTGAGTATCTGCCAGTGTTGCGTGAGCAAGTTTTTCCAGTGGCCAGTCACGAAATGCCCCACCGCTCGCAGTGATAATCATCTTCGAGACAGGACGTTCCTGCAAAAGATACCAAAGCCCGAAATGTTCCGAGTCTATCGGTTGGATTTTGGAAGTATCTATGAATGCACCGCTGGCAACGAGGGACTCTTTGTTGGCAAGCGCTATGCGTTTGCCACAGGCAATGGCAGTTAGTGTCGGACGAAGCCCTAAAAACCCTACAAGTGCATTGACAACAAGCATACTCTCTGCCTCTTCTATGGCCTCTAAAATAGCCTCTTGTCCATATCTCACGCAAGGGTGATTGACTTTAGAGACATCTACTTTCTCAGCAATAACAACTACTTTTGGATGATGCTCTTTTATCTGCTCATTGAGCAATTCTATGTTTTTTCCACATACAAGGACCTCAACACCAATGCCAAAGCGTTTGGCGACAAGAAGGGTATTGACTCCGATAGAGCCGGTTGAACCAAGAAGAACTATGGAGGACAACTTATACAAGTCCTCGAAGCAGAACGAGCATCACAATTCCGCCAAAGAGATAGCCGTCTATTCTGTCAAGCACACCACCGTGACCTGGGAGCAGATTTCCGCTATCTTTTACACCCGCTTTACGCTTCAGTGAAGACTCAAAAAGATCACCAAATATTGAGCTTACTGCAACAAAAAATGAGATAAGAAAAGATATTCCTAAATCTACAATAGGCAGACCAAAGAACATTCCACCTACAGTTGCGACAACTACGCCGCCAACTACGCCTTCCATTGTCTTATTTGGAGACGTTTCACAAAAAGGCGTCTTTCCTATGCTCTTACCAACTGCATACGCTCCGATATCTGTAAGTGCTACAACTGCAACGAGCCAGAGCAACGCCATCACACCATACTCTTCATACATCGTAAACATAAACAAAATTCCGGCAGTTGGGTAGACAAACGGAAAAAAGTCTACCCATTTCACTTCTTTGTTAAAGGCAACTGCACCGGCATAAGCAACACCGGCAAGGACAAAAAGGTCATCTCCATATGGGTAAATTCCTGCAACAAGCCAGAGCCCAACTGCGAATGGAAGTAATCCATCTTTTTCAACACCAAAAAGTAAAATTGCCTCTTTAAAAGCAAGAATATATATAGCCCCGAAAACAAGCCACATAAGAAAAAAGTTATCTATAAAACCAACGATTAAAACGCCTGCCAAAAGTGCAAGACCTGTTACAATTCTCTCTTTGTGTTCACCAAACATACTCATAAAAATTCCTGTTTATCTTGAATGCAAGATTATATCTAATCAGACTTTAATATCTAATAGATGTATGCCTTCTTCTTTTTCTATCTCTTTTGCCTCTTCTTGTGAAGCTGTCTTTCTTGGTGTTTTTGCCTCATCGCTCATCTCTTCATCTGCTTCTTGTCGATTATGCTCCCGATCAGGATCCACAGCATGATTTTCTTCGGTAGGACGTACCTCTTCGACCTCTTTTTGTTTCTCTTGAACAGCTGCCTGTGCGGCAACATTTTGCAGTTCAAAACGGGTATATTGTCCCCCTTGCAAAGGAGTAACTGCAGGAGTCATCTGATTTACTAAAATCGCGCCGCCAATTGGTCCTATAGCCATTTTATGCTCCTTATTTTTGGTTTCCAAAAACAAGGAAACCTATACTATTTTGTCCGTAAAAGGAATGTAATCCCTTTTACTCTGCTAGCCACTAAGGCACTGAAGCTACAAAAAACTCTGTTTTTTGAGAGAAAATGGTAGTTACTCTCTCGTATCTACCTCTATTGTCTTGTATTTATTATACAACACATTCGCCCCATTTTGTATGGTGACTTCACGTCTTGGAGTATAATCGACCAAATAACGGTCTTTTGAAGTGGTGGTAAAATCTACACAGAGCCGTGCCGCAGCCTGAATGATATTTTGTGGAAGCTGCTGCTTGTCTGTATGAATGATGACATGGCAAGAGGGCATATCTCGCATATGCAGCCAGATGTCTCGAGCTTTGGCATTTTTAAGCACTACAATATTGCCTTTTTCATTTTTGCCAAGCTCTACTTTATACCCCTCTATCCAAAAGGTCTCGATGGAATCATTCGTTTTAACTTTTTTGTTTTGTATTTTCTTTGGAAAGAGCAGCTCTATTTTTGCAATGTCTTTTGCCTCGGCAACGGTGTTCATAAAAAGTTTAATGTGTTCTATCTTTGAACGCAGTGACTCCTCTTCGATGTGCAGATGTTTCGCTCGCTGTTTTGCCTTCTTACTTTTCGTAAAAAACATTTCGCTGATGCTAAAAGGCGTTGCGTGAGGCTTATCAAGCTCTATCTCCACTTTTGAGCCCTCATAATCATCTAAATATATTCGCTTCTCATAAGGTTTAATATTTTGCACATTTGAGAGCACCAAATTCCCATAATGCTCATATTTCTGTGCCTCTATTTGTAACTCCTCTTGAGAGTCCAGTTTATCATACAGTTTTTGTAGCTTTTTGAGCTTTTTATTCAGAAATGCAATTTTTTGCTTTTTTAAGCTCTCAAGCTTTGCATTTTGCTCTTTTGCATAAACTTCATACAAAAACTGCTCCACATCTTCAAGCGGGTACTCTTTTGCCACAAAAGGCGCAGGCGGTACGTCAAGGAGTTTCTGCCCGACACGCACTTCACGAAATGAGGCAAAAAGATCAACATGACGTAAAGCTTCCAAGACAAGATTTTCTTCATCAAGAATAATAACATTAGTATATTTTCCAGTAAATTCAAACTGCAGATACGTGATTTCTTCTTTGTATGCTGAAGCGATTGAAGTTTTAAAGCGGATAATTTTATCGCCGTTGAGCAGTGTAACGTTCAAAATATTTGAACGGTTAAAACGCTTGGCCAAAATAACATCAAAAGGAGCATTGTAAACTTTTGAACGAGGATATTCCTCGCATTTAAATATAGAGGAGTTAGAGCGCTGCATGTTAAAGTAGAGGGCATCATCTCTGTCAAACACCACGCGGATAATGGTATCGCTCACGCGATGGATGGCGGTTATTTTTTCATATTTTTGTAAATACTCTGTAATTTGTTTTAAGTGAGATAGTTTCATAAATATATTTTAGCTAAAAAAGAGCTCTATAACATTTAAAAACTTTAGAGTAAAGTAGCAGACAACTCACCTATATAATACCCTTGTGCATACACTTATACCCATTTTTTTCACATAATCCTAAATTTTAATGAAATCTATCGGACACAAAGCCATTTCTCTCATTGTCAATAATAACAAAATATGGAACTTTACAGCCAAAGAAAAGACACTTAATGCCATCTATGAGAAGTTTAAAAAACTCAAAACTGAGAAAAAAGTAAAGAACCCTGTGTATATCCTAACCCTAATGTCCTATCTAAAAAATTAGATATAAAAAAATTATATGGGGTACTCTATTTATTAATATTTTACCCATTACTTAAATTTCCTTCACTTCAATAACATCTGTTTTACTAATTGTTAAATAACTAACTATTGCTATAATTACAACAAAAAAAGTAATATTAATAGTTCCTGCACCAATGCCCATGCCTCCATCTTGAGGTGATTGTATAAATAAATCTCCTAATGATGCTCCAATAGGACGAGTAACAATAAATGCAATCCAAAACGCAGTTACACCATCTAATATTTTCGTATAAAACAATCCTCCAGCAACTACAAATATACTACAAAAGAGCATTAACGAATTCAAATAACCAAATTTTAAGAATTCTGATACTGTATCTCCAACACCAGTTCCTAGTGCAAATGTGATAAGAACAATAAGCCAATAAAACGCTTCTCTTCTATTGTTTGTTATTTTATGGATAGATAAAGTACCTTCTTCTTTATACCATAAGTAAAAAGCTGTAATCATCATAATTGTAAATATAACATCAAGAGTAATCAAGCTAATCTCAAAATTATCCACTAAAATATCAGTTATTAAAGTACCTTCGATACTCATCATAACTATCAAAAACCAATATGCTGGTGCAAAATATTTTTTCATTTTAAAATTCCAAAATACCACACCAATTGTAACTGCACCCATTAATAATGTGGTTCCCATAAGGCCTACATTCATATCAACTGCTATAAAATCAGCAGCCGTTTCTCCAACTGTTGTAGATAGTATTTTAACTATCCAAAAAAATAAAGTTAGCCCAGCAACTCTATTTATTAATGTTTTATCCATTATTCAAATATGACTTCGACAACATCAACTAAGGCTAAATCCATTTGAGCCAAAATTTTGAGCATTTTTGTGTCTTTGATTTGTAAACTATGGTCTAATCCTTGAAATAGCAGATCAAATGCTTCCACTTTGTTTTCATCTTTGATTTTCCCCTTTATAGCATTCCAATTATTTTTTGCATTAGATATTGCATGGGAAATTTGAGCAAAATTTAGATTTTCAGTGCTAAGCAGTGCTAAAATTCTAAAGCCCATATAGTCTAAATGTTCTATATGTAATTGCTCTTTTATTTTTGAACTATATTTAAAGTTTGTTGTAGAATCATTAAACATTTTTGAAGATAAAAGTGCTACTTTTGAATATTGTGCATTGTCTATCAGTGTTTCTAATGTTTCTATATTTTCTGAGAGTTGTTTGAGTTTGCCTGCAGGTATAGTCTGTTTTAAAAGAGAGTTGTCTTCAATATTTTCTATATTTTTATAGCCTTTTTTCATACCATCTAAGTCTTTATCAAGAGCATACTCTGTCATATCTTCAAAAGGCGATAAAACTTTATCAAGCACTGCTAAAGTCTCTTTTTTATTCATACTTTGGGCAATTGTTATTTTTGCGACATAAGCTTCATCTGCACCATCATTCTCTTCACTTGCTAACATTGATGTAGCTGCCAAACTTAAAACCAATAAACCCTTTAAAATTAAACTGTTATGTTTCATAACTTTCTCCATTTTGTTTTGATGGAGAAATTATAATTTATTAATATGAAATGAAAATGATTTAACCACTAGCATGTTCTATTATTCCAAGAGTTTAAAACTATAGGGTATTTTTTTTATTTCTCATTAAGCTGATATTGGAAAAGTTGTCTACACCACCAATATCATAGAATCAGTGCATCGTCAGTTCTGAACATTCACAAAGACAAAAGGTGCTTTCCATAATGACAACAACTTACTTAAACTACTTGCGATTCATTTCGAGAGGCGCTTGAATAAAGCTCTCAATTTATGCTACAATTTTAGGAATTATCTGATAAAGTGCGATAAACCATATTATTTCATACAAGGAAAAGGAAATTATGTTTGAAGGAATATTGTTGCTAGTACATCCTGCAATAGCCGTAATTACAATGGGGCTTATCGTTTGGCTTATCGTGTCGGTAAAATGTCAAAATATAAATGAGCAAAGGGTGAAAAAATTATCTCTTGCTATAGCACTTTTAATGATTACAATTTGGATAGTTGCAGGATATTGGTATGTTGTTTTTTATTCTGCAGACAAAGCTGTGATTGTTAAAAGTAGTTGGAGTTTTGCACATAAATTTTTTATGGAAACCAAAGAACATATCTTTTTTGTGGTGTTGATTTTATCACTTTATCTTCCTATTATTAGCTTTAGAAACAGTGTTGCAAAAAATAAAACCGCTCAAAAGCTCATTTTTAATATCGGTATACTTCTGTTGTCTCTTATGCTTTATATGGATGGTTCTGGTGCAATTATATCGCACGGAGCGGAAATAGCTTATATGCATAAGGATGGTTTACTATGAATACTACATTAGATAAATTTACAGTTGGATTTGGCATTTCAGCAGCAATAACAATCTTTTTTAATACTCTTTTGATGATTACAAAAGAAAAAATACTATCAGTTCATAATTTTATGGTGACTCTAAGTGGGCACCATTGGACAAGCCATGGACTTATTGATGTTATGGTATTTATACTCCTTGGTTTGTTTTTTTCAAAAAAAGAGCTACATCTAAACATATCTAGCTTGCTTATAATTTCGGTAATTATAAGTGTATCGGGTATTATACTTTTTGTTGCACTAGATTAAAAATAAAGAATATTCAGAGGATTTTGCCGGATAAAGAAACATTACGAAAAGTCACCTTGAGCGGCGAGGATTATTTTACTCCTTTACCTGATTTGTTAGTCTTAAACTTATATAAGTCTGAATCTACAAGACCTTCTTCTTTCTTTTAAAATATGTTACTATTGCATTTATGAAGCATACACCTAAAGGTTTTGGAAAAAACTACTTTACACTCGCAGCCATACAAGCATATATATCTATGCAAAAAATTGTAGCACTCGGCAGCTCTGTATGCACCCTTGACGGTAAACCCCTTCGACTCAAGATTAACTCTCCACCTGCAGCATAATCCAATACATAACAATTTAAAAACCAAAAATGCAAAACAAGAGGATTATAATGCAAAAAACAATACAACTATCACTTCTATCTGTTGCTCTACTGAGCCAACTGAGCGCCAAAGACATTACACTTGCTCCGCTAGAAGTTACATCAACGGCTATTAAAACTGATGAGCTCAGATCTACTGATGCAGTAGAAATCTATACTGCAAAAGATATAGAAAAAGCACATGTACAAAATATTTATGAGTTTTTAAATCAGCAGACTTCTGTCACAACTATGCCTTCTTATGGAAATCCGTTTGTACAACTCATAGATATGCACGGATATGGGGCAAGTAATGGTTTTTTAAATGTTGTCATAACGGTAGATGGTAGAAAACTCAACAATATTGACAACGTACCTCAACTCTTAAGTTCTATTTCTCCTGCTTCTATATCCAAAATAGAAATCATAAAATCTTCTGGTATTGTAACAGCTGGCGATGGTGCAAATGCGGGTGTTATCAATATCACAACGAAAAAGAGTAATGAAAAAAGTGTCTCTTTTTATATGGGTACTTATGGTTTGGCAGATGGCTCATTTTACATTGGGCATAAAGATAAAAAACTCGCTCTCTCTGCAAGTGGTGAAGCACAAAAGAATGGTGGTATCCGCTATATTGACAATAAAGGGAACAAAGATTCAAATAAATTTTCAACAGGGACATTTAATTTATCATATGCACCCATTAAAGACTTAGAGCTTCGTCTTGGCGCAAATTTTAGCAATATTGATGTTAATTATCCAGGCTATTTAACAAAGCAGCAGTATGACACCGATGTTTTCCAAAAAGGGGCTTTTTCAGTACATCAAAAATATACAACTTCCTCCATAAGTGCTGGAGCTACATATGATATAAATGATGCTCTTTCTTTCAATATTGATGCAAATCATGAATACAAAACTTCTGACTATATTCCGTCTTATGGCATCAATACTTATATTTACAATTCTATAAAAACAAGTATTGACTATGCAACGGATACATATGCCTTAAGCATAGGTTATAATGGCTTTTTTGGACAAAGAACACAAAGCAAAGATAAAACGCAAAAAAATAATAATGCTTTATATCTTATGAGTGAATTTTATCTTGGAAAAAACACTTTTAAGGCAGGTTACAGATATGAAAAGGTCTCCTATAAATACAGCGAAGCCTCAAGAATATTAGAACAAAATAATTATCTTAATGGTATTGAGTTAGGATATAGCTACATGCTAAACAGACAAAGTTCTCTTTTCGCCAATTATTCTCATAGTTATCAAGCACCTGTTATTGACATGTTTTTTGCAACAACATATCCTCCACCTACATATGCTCCAGTTACCGATTTTAACAGATTTATCCAACCAATGAAAACAGACAATTATACAGTTGGCTATAACGCTATAATTCCTGCAAATAAATTTAAAATTTCTTTTTATTATATTCATTTAAAAGATGAAATTTATTTAGATAAAACAGTCAACACCTATGGAAACAATAGAAATCTAGACAAATCTCATAAATATGGTCTTGATTTATACGATAAATATCTTATCAATAAAGAATTTAATGTAGCCCTCAATTATAACTATGTTCAAGCTATAATTGATGAAGAAAAAGCTGCTGATGGAACAATTTACCATAACACGAAACTACCGGGTGTCAGTAATCACAGTGTAAAAGCAACACTAAATTATTTGCCAAACAAATATGCAACACTTGCCCTAACAGAAGTATATCGTTCTGAGGCTTATGCAGCAGATGATTTTGCAAATAGTTTTTCTCAAAAACAAGATGCTTATACTTCAACAGATATATCAGCAACTTATGCAAAAGACAATTGGGAAGTTTTCGCTAAAATAAACAACTTATTTAACCAATCAAATGGTTTATGGATTAAAGACAATGCTATTTATCCTGTAAATTTCACGACAACTGCACTTGCAGGATTAAAACTTAAATTTTAAAAGGAAAACCCAGTGAATACAAAAACCATTCTTCTTCTCCTTATCTTTGTATTCACGGCTTTCGCCTCAGAGAGAATTATCTCTCTGAGTCCTTCCATCACTGAAATCATCTACGGTCTTGGCGCGGGTGATGAACTTGTGGCGACCTCATCTTATTCTCTTTATCCAAAAGCGGCACAGAAACTGCCGATTATCGGTGGCTACACCAACCCAAACATCGAAAAGATTATTGCGCATCGCCCTACACTTGTTGTGGGGCAGACTTTTAATATACAAACTTTAGAAAAACTCAAATATTTTCACATCAAAACAGTGATGCTCAAACTCAAAACCATTCAAGACATTCAAGATTCCATCGCCCTTTTAGGTAAAACAATTGCTAAAACGAAAGAGGCTAACAAACTCATAACAGATATAACAAGTGCTATAAACAACATTAAAAAAACAAAAAAGCCCCACTCCGTTCTCATCGTTTACGGACTCAAAGAGGATCTTCGCAGCGGTATCTATGTCGCAGGCAGCGACATCTTCTTTAATGACATCATAAAACTCAGCGGCAATACCAATGCCTACAAAGACGATGCCATCTCCCAACCGGTATTAAATTATGAAAATATCATTGCACTCAATCCCGAGCAGATCATCATTCTGCACTCTCACGCAACCGAACCCAATGTAGATGTCAAAAGAGCCTTACAAAACTGGTATGCACTACCGACACGTGCAGCGAAAAACAGAAAAATCTCCATTGTCGATGAAGATTATCTGCACATTCCATCCCAAAGAGTTGCTCTTACCATCAAACGACTCTCACGCGAGATGCAAGATGATTGAACTTCAAAATTTAAGCTGCAGCTACGATGCAAAGACGGTTCTCAAAAATATTTCACTTAAAATTGCTACGCACCTTACAGTGCTCGGTCCAAACGGTGCAGGGAAAAGCACTCTGGCAAAAGCCCTCTGTAATCTTATTAATTATAATGGAACTATTCTTATAGATAATAAGAATCTGCAGGTATATGCAGCCAAAGAGCTGGCAAAAAAGATAGCCTACATTCCTACAAAGTTAGAATTCTATGATGAATTTCTCACGCTTGAAGAGTTTGTCTTATTGGGACGCTTTGCACACAAAGAGAGTTTTTTAGACTACAGTAATGCAGACAAAAGCATCGCTGCAGCGAATATCTCTCTTTTAGGGCTCAAAGCACTCTCTTCACATTTACTCAGTGAGCTTAGTTCCGGTGAAACGGCACTCGCACTCATAGCTCAGGCCCTCACGCAAGAGAGTGAAATTATCATCTTTGATGAACCCACGGCAAACCTTGATCCTAAAAACTCAAAAATCATTGCCAGACATATCAAAAACTTAAAACAAACACACCAAACAGTTTTAATAACACACAACCTGCATCTGGCAAACTTCATAGCCTCTCCTGTTCTTTTTTTAAAAGAGCAGCAGGCACATTACTTTGAAGATGATTTTTTCAATGATGCTAATCTCAGCAAACTTTATGATGTAAAGATTCAATCTTTGGCGGTGCAGTATGCGTAGCGTCATCATCTGGACTCTTCTTATCGCTGTTTTACTTGTCTCGCCTTTCATGGGAGCCGTTGATCTCAACATCAGCAATATTTTGCATACAAATTCTCTCTCTGCACAGATATTTTACGACATCCGTCTGCCTCGTGTCATTTTCACTTTTTTTGCAGGGCTGATTCTCGCACTCAGCGGACTTCTCTTTCAAACGCTCTTTCGCAATCCTCTGATGACACCGTATACTTTAGGCATCTCAAGCGGTGCGACACTCGGAGCGGGTATAGCCATTAAACTCGGCCTCTCATCTCTACTCTTTGGTCTTGCAGCAGTAAGTCTCTTTGGATTTTTAGGGGCAATGCTTACCATCTTTTTACTGCTCTATCTCGCACAGTTTTTAAAAGGCTCACAACAAACTGCTCTGCTTCTTTTAGGAATTGCGCTTTCCCTTTTTTACACCTCCGCTTTGATGCTCGTTTTTTATCTCGGAAACACCATTCAAAACGATATGCTCATTCGTTTTACCATGGGTTCACTCTCCATCATTGGTTGGAGCTCTCCACTCGTCATAAGCATCGTAGCGTTACTCCTGCTCTTTGCCGTGTATGCGTACAGATTTGAGTTGCAACTTCTGGGAGTCTCACAGGAGAGTGCAAAGCTCAAAGGAGTTGAGAGTAAAAAGGTCACGCTCACTCTTTTGCTCATCGCCTCTTTTGCCATCGGGCTGCTTGTAAGCATCTCTGGTCCTATTGGCTTTGTAGGACTTGTCGTACCGCACATCGTAGCAAAACTCTACCCGCAGACTGTACAAAAACGCATCATCAAAACAGCACTTTTTGGGGGATTTTTTCTTGTTCTTTGTGACACGCTCTCACGTGCCTTACCAACGCAAAGTGAGCTGCCTATTGGCATTGTTACAGCCCTTATTGGCGGGCCGTTCTTTATCTATCTCATCATCTCACGTATCAAGTAAATAGGGCTTAGGCTTCCCTACATAGTAGCCTTGAGCGTAGTCAATACCACACTCCTGTATCATCGTGTAGATCTCTTCATCTTCAACATACTCCGCCACAGTTTTAATACCGAGTGTTTTTGCAAGGTTAACAATGGCTCGTGTAATCATTCTATTCTTTTCATTTTCTTTAAGGTCACGAATAAAGATACCGTCTATTTTGATAAAATCAATATTGATCTCCAAAAGACGGGAAAAGTTTGAGTTTTCTATGCCAAAATCATCTACAGCAACCTGAAATCCTATCTCACGCAGACGGTTGAGTTTTTGAGTGATTCTTTTTGAGTTTTTTGTTACCGTAATATTTTCAAGTATTTCAAAAGTGATACGTTCAGGCGCGATATTATACTGTTTCATCTTCACTGTCAAAAATCGAATCAAATAGCCCTCAAGCAAATCTCTCTCTGTCAGGTTGATGGAGAACTCTTCTGTTTTGTCTTGAAAAAAAGCAAAACTTTTGTTAATCATCAAACGCGTCAATGCTGTTGAGAGTCCTAACTTTTCAGCCTGCTGCACAAACAAGTACGGTGCTATAACCTCGCCATTATGCAGACCTCTTGCAAGGACTTCATACTTCACAACTTTGCCACTTTTGAGATCTTTGATAGGCTGAAAATAGGGTTCAATTCGCTCTTCCATAATCAACTCACGCGTAAGACGCAGCCACTTGACAGCTTCTTTCTCATCTTTAAAAGCTGTCGTTCTTTCACTAAAGACTTCATAGTGCCTACTTCCAAGCTCTTTAGATTTATCGAGAGCATATTCACAGTTTATCAAGGTATCAGAAACTTCTGCGCGAATTTTATCGACACCGATATTAAAAGTTATATGCAGTTCTGTCTCATCAATGCCAATGTTGTGATTGTCAAAAAATGAAACTATCTGATCACAGTAAAGGTAAACCTCTTTTAAAGAGCTCTCTTTGAGTAAAATGGCAAAACGGTCTGATTCTGTCTTATAAAGTTTAGCATTTCTATGGATGTGTTTTTCTAAAACTCGTGCCGTTCTAATGATGACATGATTGGCAAACTCTTTTCCATACTCTTTGTTAATGACAGAAAAATGCGACATATCCAGAAGAAGTATATAACCGCATTTCCACTTCAGTAAATCTTCATGCAGAGAAATGGCATTTGGAAGGTCGGTATAGTACTCGTGCAGGCATCGGTACTCCAGCTCTTTTGTCTTTTGAGCAACCATCGCTTCAAGATCTTTTTGATACTGTAAAAGTTCCTGTTTCTCTTCAAGGCGCTTGACAATTTTCAATAAAAGAAGGAAAAACTGCTCCACATCAAAAGGTTTAAGCAGATAGCCATCGACACTCTGCTTAATACTCTCCAAAAAGTAACTTGATTCTGTATGTGCAGAGAGTATTATAATAGGCAGATCGCAGTTAATCTCACGCAGTTTAGCTATAAATTCCAAACCATTCATATTTGGCATGTTGATGTCGGTGAGAATGAGGTCTATCGGCTCTTCACCAAGTAGTTCCAAAGCTTCCAGACCATCATTTGCACAGTAAATATTTTCAAAAAAAGTATTTAAAAAAGTAACCGTAGCCTTGCGCATCTCTACATCATCTTCAACTACTAAAAGCTGCAGTGGTTTTGTACGCGTAATCAAGGCATGTAAATCTGTTTTATTCAAAAAAATGTCCATTAAATTATAAAATTTTGCGTAGTCTAACACAACTCTGTTAAAATAGTGTGAAATCAGGTAGCAAGCGATTACAAACTTTTGCTATAATCAAAAAAACTCAAGGATAGCACAATGCCAAAAATATCAAGACGCGGATTTTTAAAAGGTGCAGTAGCTGTCGGTGCAATGCCTCTTCTTGCAGCAGCAGATGAAAAGAGCGCTAAAACAGATGCAAAGAGTCTCAAATTTATGCACATTACAGATTCCCATATGGATTTAAGTGACAGTGACTCTGTAGAGGCAATGAAGCTTGCAGTAGAGTTTATTAACGCCAACTACCCTGATTTGGACTTCGTTCTTTTTGGAGGAGACAACTTCAACAACAATGTAGCTGGAGACAAAGATGCTGTAGCCTTTAAAAATATTGCACAAAAACTTACAATGCCCTACTACTCTGTTCGCGGCAACAAAGAGTCCTCACCAAAAGGTGATGATGAGATAAATCTTGCAGAGTTCCAAAAGATGTTCGTAAATGGTCGTGGATTAAAAATTTCGGGCAAAGACTGGCTGTTAGAGGCAAAAGGGTATAACATTTTAGGTCTTGACAGCTGTATAGAGCATCAAAATAACGGTCGCTATACAGAGGAGACACTTGCGTTTGCAGAAAAAACACTCAAAAACTCCAAGCTGACAGTAATTCTCAACCACCATCCTTACACAAACTACTGGGGTGGTACAGAAGAAAAAGACCTGCATAAGTATGTACTCAACAACACCGATGAAGCACAAAAAAGACTCTTTGGCTATAAAAATCTTCTTTTGACACTCTCCGGTCATAAGCACATTGACTCACACTCAAAGATCAATAATGTAGACGTTATTGTCACACGCGGTTTCATCCGTCCAAAAGATCTCGATATGTACCCAATGCGCTATGTCGAGCTCTCAGGCGATGCTATCAATGAAAAACTCATCTACACAGCCTAACACGTGAGTTATAACAACTGGCTGCGTGAGCATGGCAAAAAACACAAAAAGATTGTAGAAAAACTGCTTCAAGATGCTCTCACGCAAGAGGCCATCATCGAATACTTTGATTTTGACAATATGAAAACACAAGAGCCGGATTTCTGTCCGCTCTATGGCGAAGACAAAAAGTGTCACGACATGGAATCCCTCAACTGCTATCTCTGTTCTTGCCCAAACTTTCGCTTTAGCGATGATGGTATAAAGTCAGTAGAGCAAAAAACGCAATACAGCTACTGCAATATCGACTCAAAAGATGGCAGGCAAGGCGTTTATGGCGACAAGATTCATCAAGACTGCTCACGCTGTCAGGTTCCCCACACAAAAGAGTATGTAAAAAAACATTTTGATCTCGACTGGTCAAAGATAATGTCACCTTGTGAAATTATTCGCTAAAATTATAAGTACCTATTCATAGATAAAACCAATTAACAGAGGCTTAAAATAATAGCTAGTACAAGGCAAAAACAAGCAGGAGCTATATAGCTTCAAGTGTTTTTAACGCAGTAATAGCTATTATTTTAAACCTCCCTACGGGCGATAAGCAAAGAGTATATCTGCTTCGTTAGATTTTCTTGAATTAGCTATGGCTAGTTCTGCAAAAATCTGCCTTACACCTATACCCTTTGCTTATCGCTGTTAGTTGGTTTTATCTATGAATAGGTACTTTTATGCAAATAACAATAAACGAATACAATATGCAAAACCTTGAGGCTTTCAGCGAGCTGAAGAAAAAAGATATGAGCACACTCATTAACGAAGCGCTTGAAGCTTACTTTGTCAATGAAGAGAAGAAGCTGCTTGAGAAAAATCTTGCAGATGAGAATGCAATGACGAACCTTGATTTCAATGAGTTCTGGGATGATGTGGAGATAGACGAATGATGCAACACGGCGGCAATATTTACAAATATGCAAAAGAGTTAGACTGTGAGAGCGCAGAGATAATCGACTTCTCTTCAAACATCAACTGCTACCAACCCCAAAGCACACTCTCCTGTGAGAGTAGCCTTGTGTCAAAATATGCCAACAGCGACTACCCTGAACTCAAATCGCTCATTGCCAAGAACTACAAATGTGAAAGCCAAAACATCGCCCTCTATAATGGCGCGACGGCTGCCATCTATGCACTGCTGGCTTCACTCAAAGGTAAAGAGGTCTTTTTGTATGCGCCTCTCTATGGTGAGTATGAAAAAGCGGTGCTTGCAGCAAAAAAAGATATCTATAAAATCAATCGCATTGAAGATATCGACGCTGAGATAGAGAAAAAATCCATCGTTATCTTTGTAAACCCTTCAACACCGGAGGGGAGTTATTATGAGCTAGAAGAGCTCTTTTTACGCTGGAAGAAGAAAAAATGCACGATTATCCTCGATGAGAGCTTCTTAGAATTTAAAAAGCATAAATCTTTGAAAAAACAAATAGATGATTACAAAAAACTCTATATTATACAATCTTTTACAAAGTTTTATGCATGCCCAGGAGTGCGAATCGGTGCAGTTTTCTCTCATAAAAAGAACATTCGTTCACTTGGTATGCCTCTGTGGAATATCTCTTCACTCGATGTGAAATTTTTAGAGGAGCGTCTCAGTGATACACACTTTCAAGAGGAGGCTCACAAAGTCCATGCGATACAAAAAGAGGAGTTGCAAAGCATCTTAAAAAATTCAGGACTCTTTGATGTCATTGTCGAGAGTGATGCCAACTACATCCTCACGCAGTCCTCTCACGCAAGTGAAATCTTTGAGCACCTTTTAGCACACAAGATTTTAGTGCGTTCCTGTGAAAGCTTTGATTTTCTTGACAGCTCTTGGCTGCGTTTTGCAGTCAAAGATACAGATGCGCAGGCAAAACTCAAAGAGGCTTTAGGTGCATTCGCTTAGTATCTTTGGCACAAGCAGTGATGCAGGTAAATCAACACTGAGCTTTGCCATTACCTATCTACTACATAAAAAAGGCATACAAGTAGCCCCCTTTAAAGCCCAAAATGTCTCGAACAACTCCGTTGTCGCAGACATCGATACAGGCGAAATTGCCATTCCTCAAGCATTTGCTGCGGAGGCAATAGGGCTAAAAACCACACCCCTTTTTAATCCCATTCTCCTCAAATCCGGTGCAAAGAACAGCGCGCATCTTATCATCAACGGTAAAAGCCTCAAAGATACCGATGTGCGTGAGTATTATAAAAACATAGACAAACTCAAACCCATCGTCAAAAAAGCGTTTAAAACGCTTCAAAAAGAGTATGCGTGCATCGTTGCCGAGGGGGCTGGCAGTCCGGTTGAGCTTAACCTCATGGACAAAGACCTCTCCAATATCTATGTCGCCAAGCAGTTCAATACAAAGATCATCTTAGTCGCCGACATCGAGCGAGGCGGTGTCTTTGCTTCCATCTATGGAGTACATAAGCTTCTGCCGAAAAAGCTGCGTAAAAACATCATCGGTGTCGTTGTCAATAAATTCCGTGGAGACAGAAGTCTCTTTGATGCAGGCATAAAAATCATCGAGCGTGATTTTGGCCTGAAAGTTTTGGGTGTTGTGCCCTATCTGCCTTTTAATCTCGGTTTTGAAGACAACGCATCGCTGATGAACTACAGACAAGAGACACAAGATGCCATCATCAAGGTCGCTGTGATTCAACTCCCGCATATCTCTAACTTTACAGACTTTGAGCCGCTTGTAGCAGACAAAGAGATAGAGCTGGATTTTATCAGCAGAGCCAGTGAAGCCAAAAACTACGACCTGCTCATTCTACCCGGTTCAAAACGTGTTTTTGATGACCTAAAATGGCTGCGTGAGCAAGGCTTTGAACAAATTTTACAGGATAGCGAACGCAAAATAGTCGCTATCTGCGGCGGTTATGAGATGCTCTTTGAGCGCTTAATCGATAAAGAATGTATAGAGTCTGACATACAAGAAATGCCAGGACTTGCCCGACTAAAAGGCGAAGTAACATTTCACGCTAACAAAGTGCTAACAAAAGGGTGTTATAATCTTTTTGGAACTATGTGTGAGGGGTATGAGATTCACAACGGTGTCACGAAAAAAAGAGCCAAAAAAGCCAAAAATCTCTACGGCACTTTTGTACACGGCCTTTTTGACAACGATGCACTGCGTAAAAAGATCTTTCGTGAGATAAATCCTGCCTACAGAGGCTACGATTTTAACGCCTACAAAGCGGCATCCATCAAAAACTTTGCAGAGCATATTCACAAGCACATAGATTTAGATTATATTATGGAAAGATTGAAAGATGATACTCACTAACATTTATATTACACTCTTAGCATACCTCATAGACAAAATTTTCGGCGAATTTGCTTTTTTAAAGCATCCCATTATTTACATAGGAGATATCATCTCCTTTTTTGAAGAGAAGTTTTACAAAGACTCAAAACGAAGAGGTATTTTTTTAGTTGGGTTCGTTTTAGCTGTTGTAAGCTTTTTTGCTTTTGCTATCTATTTTTACCTACAGCTTTTAGCACCTGCAATCACCATCATTATCAGTGCCTTGCTTGCTTCCATGTTCCTCGCACACAGAATGCTCTATGACTCTGTCGCAGAAATACTCTATGCAGAAAATAAAAAAGCATTGCTCTCACAACTCGTCTCACGCGACACAGAGAATCTCAGCGAGAGCGATATTTATAAGGCTGCCATTGAGACCTATGCTGAGAACCTGAATGACGGCGTTATCGCACCGCTCTTTTATCTGCTGCTCTTTGGGTTACCCGGCATCATCCTTTATAAAACCATTAATACAATGGACTCGATGGTCGGTTATAGAAATGAACGGTATGAGAATTTTGGCAAGTTTGCAGCACGCCTTGATGACTTTGTCAACTTCATTCCTGCGCGCATTACAGCTCTACTCATTATGGCTGTGGGCAAACAAAGAAAACTCTTCTCTTTTTACAAGAATGGCGCAAAACATGAAAGCCCAAATGCAGGACATCCCATCACTGCAATGGCACTTGTTCTTGGCATCAAACTCGGTGGCGACACCTCTTACTTTGGTGTTGTCAAAGAAAAAGCTTTCTTTGGGCAAGGGCGAGAAAATATTGAGGCAAAAGATCTGCAAAATATGCTGCGTTTTGCCAAAAGAATTGATAGAATCATCATGGTAATTTTAATCATTTTGGCTATCATTACACTACTATTTAGCTAAGGTTATTTTATTATGAAAACATACAATATTTTTACAGACAAAGAAGAGAGTTTACCCCAAGGAAAAGCTGACTTTGTTTTAGCTGCAAGTGTTACAAAAACTTGTGAAATAGAGGGCATCACACAAGCCGGCATTTCGGGTATGATTCCTCTCACGCCAACCCTCGATGCGGAATTCATCTCTACTGAGAAGGTCTTTTCACTTGGTGAGCTGGCTGAGACACCAACAGGCGTGCCGACCCCTGCGCTCATCACCCGTGCAAGCCACAATCTTTCTCCTTTTGCGAGCATAGAGATATTTGACCTCGGACTTGTCACGCAACCGCAAAACTGCCTTGTGCACTCTTTTGGCATTGAGCCCTCTGGGCGCATTGATAAAGGCGCAAACATAGATGCTGCAGAAGTTTTTGAAAAGGGACGCAAAGCCGGCCGTGAATATGAGCTCAAAGGCAACTATCTCATTTTAGGTGAAAGCACGCCTGCAGGAACGACAACGGCAGCAGCTTCTGCACTTGCACTCGGTTTTGATATAGCCGATGACTTTTCATCAAGTTTTTTGCATGTTCCAAACGACATTAAAAAACAAACCATAGACAAAGCCCTCTCGCTTGTGAACGACACTATGAGCAACTTTGAAAAGCTCGGCATTGTCAGTGACAATATGCTCATTTTCTCTGCAGGTTTTTTACTAGAGGCTAGCCGACGTTTTCACATTGTCTTAGCCGGCGGAACACAGATGGCAGCCTGCCTGCTCATCGCAGACAATCTGCGTGAGGATGTTTTGATGCGCATCAATCACAGTAATATCACGCTTGCTACAACGCAGTGGGTAGCCAAAGATAAAAATGCCAATATTGTCCATATTTTAGAAAACCTCAGTTACAGACCGCATGCAATTTACACAACTTTCAGTTTTACAGAAACAGAAATTCCCATCCTGCATAAATATGATGAGGGAGAGGCTAAAGAGGGTGTCGGTGCCGGTGCTGCGTTTGCCTATTCTGCGAGTCGAGAAAACACAAATAAGGAACTTTTAAAACAGATTGAGCTGCTTATCTATTCGATGTGATTGCATTGAGACATTCACAGGACAATATCCTGCTACAATTATAGATACAAAATTTATTATTAAAGCGTCATAGGATTTGTCATGTTTGCATCAGTAAAATCAAAAGTTATAGTTTCGATTCTCACCCTTAGTATTATTGGTCTGTTTTCCATCACCTACTACCTCTCTGCAACACTGCACAATCTCTCCAACTCTACAGCAAAAAAATCACTTAAAATGTTGAGTGAATCCATCTTTCAAACAATGACAACAAGTATGATGATGGGAGATCCTGCAGTTGTGCAGAGTGCCTTTGAACATGCAAGAAAGATTGATGGTATAAAGCATCTTGATATCATAAAATCAAAAGCTGTTCTTGAAGTCTATGCGCCCAATGAAAAGTTCACTGAAGATGCCCTCATTCGAACGGCTCTCAATAATAAAACTACGAAAATTTTAGAAAAAGATATGCAAGGCCGCCACACCATCCGCATGATAAAACCAATGATTGCAGAAAAAAGATGTCTGCAGTGTCACTATAATGCAAAAGTTGGTTATGTACTAGGCGCTATGGATCTGGTTATCTCTTTAGATAAAAATGATGCTGAGATTAACAGCACAAACATGACATTAGTGATTGCACTCATTATTGCAGGCATACTTTTTACTATTATAGCCACTATCTTTTTTGTTCGTGAGATTTTCACACCGCTTAATACCTTACGAGATAAGATTGCTGATTTGGTCAGCGGCGACAAAGACCTCACAAAGAGACTTGCTCACAAAAAAGGAAATGAGTTTGGAGAGACTGCCAATGAAGTCAACAAATTCATTGCGATGATTCAAAGCACCATCACTGACATAAAACATCTCGGACATCAAAACAAAGAGATAGTTAATGAGATAGAGGCTGCTTCGCATGTAATCCGAAAAGGAACGCAGCAAGAGCAGGCATTGGTGGAAAAAACCGCTCAAAAAAGTGAAAGTATTCAAAATATTCTTGATGAGACCATAGAGACGGCGACACAAACACAAGAGAAAATCCAGGCATCAGAAGAGGAGTTACTCTCTGCAAAAGATTCTCTCAATACTTTAAGTCAGGAAGTTATCAATTTTGTCGATACAGAATCCCAGCTTCTTGAAGAGCTCTCCTCTTTAAAAACAGATGCCGATCAGGTAAAAGATGTACTTAACATCATTCGAGACATTGCAGAGCAGACAAATCTGTTAGCACTTAATGCTGCCATAGAAGCGGCACGCGCAGGCGAACACGGACGTGGTTTTGCCGTCGTTGCCGATGAAGTGAGAAAACTGGCAGAACGTACACAAAAAGGACTTGCGGAGATAGATATCACAGTCAGTACCATTGTACAATCCATCAATGATGTCAGCGATAAAATGGCTGACAATACAAAAAATATAGAAGCACTTTCAGATGTTTCACACGATGTTGAAGAAAAAATCAACATCACAACAGAAGCGATGGAGAGCTCAATAGAAGCGGCAAATAAATCAAAAGATGACAGTCTCAATATGAGTGCGAGTCTTCACGAAATCATCAAATATATCTCCGATATCGAAGTTCTCTCAACTGCGAACAGAACAAGCGTAACAAGCATCGAAAGTGATGTTGCACGGCTTGTAGAAGTTGCTGCATCCCTCAAGGCGACCATAGATGAGTTTAAGAGTTAAAAAAGACTAGTGAGGAGAGCGTCTCGGTCCTCGTTTATGAGTATAGTGCTTTTTAAAACAGGACTGGCATATCGCATATTTTGAATTATGCGGCAGTGGAGAGGAACAAAGTTTACAAACCTGTGCAAGCTGTGCCTGCTGCAGCGTATTTTCTATATATTTGTTAATTACACCACGGTATTGTCGTGCTTTTTGCTCATCTACAAAATAATCCTCAAACCGATATGAAAGCCAAAGATAGAGTGATATCTCTTTGACCATATCTTCCGCACGTAGCAGCTCATCGGAAGTCTGTGCATAACTTCCCTGCAGTCTCGGAAGATGGTAGGAAATAGGCTCTTTTTTCTCCAGAGAGTGAATGTAACTTTCATACGCTTCAATGATGTAAGAAGACTTCAAAGTCAGCGGTGCACAGGCAAGGCTATACTTTGTCGCAATGTCTAAATCATACGAATCCACGATGCGTGAAGCTTCAAGCATATCATCGAGACTTGCCGCATAAAAAGGTCCGTTAAACTCCATATTTTTAATAAAAAAACGTAAAATCTCTTCAAGTGAGTTCTCCTCCAAAATGGAGCTGACAAGTTTGATGTGATCGAGTGACGCCATTACTTTAAAAGGTGTTCCTATCTTTTTAGGATCTTTTGTAAAATTTTTCTTCACAACGCAGAGAGCTTCTTTACTGAGTGCTCCCACATAACCATTTTCATGCAATCCATAACGCCCTGCCCGACCTGCAATTTGCAGAACTTCTGAAGGAAAAAGATTACGCTGTGCAATGCCGTCAAACTTCTCTGCTTTTGAAAAAAGAATGGTTTTAATGGGCAGATTCATCCCCATGGCAATGGCATCAGTTGCAACCAATATCTCTGTTTCACCCTCACGAAAACGACGTGCCTCTTCTCGTCTGACTTCCGGAGAGAGGTTCCCATAGACAACACTCACATCAAAGTTTGCAGAGAGGCGCTGTTTGAGTTTGAGCACATCTTTTCTGCTAAATGCCACCACTGCTGTGCCGGCTTCAATATCTTTGAAATCTGTCGGATGCTCTAAAAGTTCAAGTGGATTTTTTCGCTCGAACTCTATAATTTCAAGCTCTTCTCCAAGATAATCCGCAAGCGCGATAATGGCATCTTTGACATTGGGCGAGCCCGTCATAATGACCTCTTGTGCGGGGGCTCCAATGATGGCATTTGCCCATGCCCAACCACGGTCACGGTCATCTATCATCTGCACCTCATCAATGACACAGACATCGACATCGACATCATAGTTCATCATCTCTATGGTCGAGCTGATATGGGTCGCCTCCTCATCAAGTATCTGCTCCTCCCCGGTAATGAGCGAAGCATCAATACCTTCTGATTTAAGCGTCTCATAACCCTCTAGCGCCAACAGACGCAGCGGTGCCAGATAATAGCCGGTATCTGCCTCTTTGAGATGTTGCATAGCTGTATATGTTTTACCACTGTTCGTCGGTCCAATGTGCAGTGTGAGTTTTCTCTGCATACCCCGCGCAATAGGAAAAAGGTTTTTAAAATCCCGAATTGTCCGTGCCAAAAGCTCTTGGCGTTGTTTTTTAATCAACTCACCTTGAATGGAGTGCAGAAAACGACGTGTCACTTTTCTCTGAATCTTGGGCGTGAGATGCAGTGAGCGCGGCATAAAGTCGAGTAAAAATTCATACACCCGTCCATGCAGCTCCTCTTCACTAAAATGCAGCAGCTCAGAATACTCTCTACACTCATCGACCAAAGCTTTTAAATCTGTCAGGAACTCCTCTTCGTACTCCTTTTTTACCTCAGAATGGACCCCATCAAAATTAAAACGTTTTGACTCCCAAATCTCTTCAAGCAGTCCGTCAAGTTCAATGTGCAGCTCCAGATTATATGAAAGCTGCTGCTGTGAAAGCGGCAGTGTAAGCTGTTCATCCACTACGATTAGAAGCTCTTCAGCATGGAGCTCTATCTCTTTAGCTTCAATCTTTTCACTAACAATGCGTTTTAAAACTTTTGCGCTAACAAGCGGATGTGTTAGTTTTGTTTTTGGCGGTGATGCACGCAGAGAATCAAGTATCTCTTTTGTTGTGAGGTAGGCATGCGGGTACTTGAGTGCAGCCAAAAAAGCATCAATGCTTTTTTGTTTGGCAGCTACCGTTTCAAGTTTATCTCTGCCGATTTTTTCCACTAACTCTTCAAGAGGACTCTCTTCTATAAGCTCATAAGAGTAGGGTTTCGTATGGAGTGTGAGTATTTTATGAAAGCTCTGGTCATAGAGTTCGTACTTCAGCGAAGCATTAAACTCAAAACTGTCATCAAGGTCAAAAAAGCCTTCAAGCTCACGTTCCAGTTTCTCTTTTTTGAGCTCAAAACGAATGTGACGCAGCTTGGACTCCATCTTCTCTATTGTTATCTTCTTTGCACGCACTGTCGCAAAAGCATCGTGCAGCCGCAGCGCCTCTTCATCACTTACATCGAGTTCTACCAGAATGGAGTCTATCTTCTCTTCTCTGTTAAAGTGCGGCTCATCTTTTGGTTTGTCTGACTTGTAGACTCTGCCGTCAGCTTCAAAAAAGTGCAAAATGTCTTGACGCATAGCGCTCTCTGCTTCGCTCCAAATCATCCGCAGTGTCTTTATCATCAGTTTTTTATTGTGCTCTATGTCATAGATGCCGAGTGCTGCAAAGAGTTCAGAGAGTGTCTTACTCTCAACACGTTCTATGCCGACATCAAAAGGGTCATCATCAAAATACTTTCGTATTCTTTGGTTTATTTTGCTATTTTTTCTGTTTTTCTTTGCCATTATGTAATTGTAACCTATCTAATCAATAAAAAAACACAAAAGTAATGAAAGATACTCCCACCAAGTACAAAAACATGCCAAATAGCATGATTGAGCCGAATACTCTCTTTTGCATAAAAGAAAATTCCCAGCGTATAGGTAATGCCTCCTGCAAGCAAAAGTGAAAAAGCCAGCCAGCCGGCATGCTCTATGAGTGGCGCATACGCGACAATAATCATCCAGCCCAAAAGTGCATACAAAATCAAAGAAAAAACTTCAAAACGGTTAGGAAAAGCGAACTTTAAAAAGATGCCAAGAAACGCAAAGAACCAGGCGATTCCAAAAAGTATCCAGCCAAAAACGCCTTGAACACCCAAAATAGTAACAGGCGTGTATGTAGCTGCAATCAAAATATAGATGGAAGCATGATCCATAATCTGCAGACGCGCTTTTGCTTTGTATTCGGGAATTGCATGGTAGAGTGTAGATGCCCCGTACATGATAATCAAACCGACTCCAAAAACAATGCTCGTCCATATCTTTGCCCCATCCCCATTTTCAATAGAGATACCAAAGAGGATTCCAAAACCAAAGGTACTTAAAAAAAGCCCAAAACCATGTGATATTGCATGCCAAATCTCTTCAAAAATCGAAAAATCATTTATTTGTTTTTGCACAGCATTTCCTTCTTCTTTTTTCTTTTCAATTACTTCTAATATATCCTCTGTATAATTGTAAGTACCTATCCAGAAATAAAACCAATTAACAGCGATAAGAAAAAGGCACAGATGTGAGGCAGATTTTTGAAATCCTAGCCATAGCTAAGATGAGAAAATCTAACAAAGCAGATGTGCCTTTTTCTTATCGCCCACAGGGAGCTTTAAAATGATACCTATTACCGCGTTAAAAACACTTGAAGCTACTAGTAGCTCCTGCGAATTTTTGCCTTCTACTAGGCATCATTTTAAAACTCTGTTATTTGGTTTTATTTTTGGATAGGTACTTAGTATGAATTACCCTAATGAATGGACTCAAAAAGAATTTTTAGAAAACAGAGCGAAATTATCCAAAAAAAATGTTGCCGTTGTTCTTGTAGATACTATTCTCGCACCGATTGAAAAAGCGGATAGTGTGACATACAACCCCTATGAGCTCAAAAACTACCCAGAGGGGAGTCTCTTTGTGTTTTACTGCGATACCGGTAAAGCCACACTCGAGCGGCTCAAAGAGTACAAAAAAAGGTTTCCAAACTACCACTGTATATCGCTTAAAGGCGGCAGAGGATACTGGCGAAAGAATATGCAGCTATTGGAGCATAATGACACAGATTAAAATTGATGCCTTTAAAAAATGCCTGCGTGAGGAACGATTTTACGATGCACACGAAGTTCTTGAAGAGCTCTGGTTTCCCCGCCGCTTTGAAGCAACTCCTGAAGTAAAACTGCTCAAAGGCTTCATCAATGCAGCGGTAAGTTTTGAGCTGAGTAAAAAAGGTAAAATTCCTCAAAGTAAAAAAGTGTGGCAAACTTATCTTAAGTATCGTCAATTCCTATTTAAAGTAGATTCTCCCTATCTCAATGACTACTACAAACTCTCACGCAAAGTGGAATATATACGTTATAATTTCACCCTATAATCAAAAGGACACTTCATGGACATTGATCTCATTAAGTCTCATTTTAAGATGTTTTAAAATGTAAAACTGACATTTGATGCAAGAGGCATTTCCATTCCATATCCGCAAATGAATGTGCATGCCAACAATGAGGCAAGCATAAAGGCAAAATAAACTTTAGCTATTTTAACAGACAAGCATGGTTATTAGAACTTTTTTTATAGAGCGTTATCATCAGCAATGCCATCAGTGCGATTACTGAAGAGCTTAAAAAAAGATAATTTGGATAGTGCTCATAGACAAATCCTGCTATGAGTGCTCCACTTAATCCACCCAAACCGTAACTAATCCCTGAGAAAAACTGCTGTGCAAGACTTTTGTGCTTATAGTGCAAGAAAAGGTAGCTAATGGCGGCGGAGTGAAAAAGGGCAAAAGAGAGAGCATGCAGGGACTGTGCAAAAAAGAGCACGCCTAGATCTACAGGGTAGAGAAAAACCAGGAACCATCGAATCACTGTCGCAAAAACAGTCACCTGCAGCACTGTTAAAAGATTGCCACGTAAAAATCTTCCTTGAAAAAAGAGCATCGCCACCTCAACGATGACACCAAAACTCCAGAGATAAATGGTCATATTCATAGAGATGCCTCTGTCTGTCTCATAAATGGTAAAAAAGTTGTAAAACGAGCCAAAACTTGTCTGCATTAACAAAAGAGCAAGCCAAAGTTTCCAATCTTTTAAAAGGCTGATGTCATTATGATAAACCTCCGGCTCTTTGCACTCCTTTTTTGTACTCTCTTTTTGCACAAAGTAAGCGACAGCACTCATCAAGAGTGTTACTACAAGTAAAAAATCAAAAGCAACATATGCAGAGGACAAAAACTTCACAAGAACAAGCGCAACGATGATAAAACCAAGCGAGCCAAAGAGTCTCACTTTGCCGTAACGCTCTTTGCCAAGAGAATCAAGTGAGATGAGTTCTACATACGGCAAAACCAGCGCAAGTCCAATTCCAAGTGCAATATTACAAAGCAGAAGAAAATAAAAGTGTTCCAGAGAAAGGTAAAAAGAGAGTGCACTGAGAATTACAAGCACTAAAGAAGCATTAAAGACCTTTGTATTTAACTGCAAGCCTTTAATGAACAAAAAGGGTAAAATAAAACGGATCAAAGGCGCTGCCGCAAAAATAATCCCGATTTCACCTGCGGAGTATCCCACGTCGTTTAAAACTTTTGGCAAAAAGATAATATATATACCTATGATAGAAAAATAGAAATAGTAAAAGAGTGAAAGTAATAAAAACATACTGCAATTATAACTATATTCTAACAATAATATGATAGAATACTCTCTATTAGAAAAAAATATAAGGTGGAACCATGACTAGAGAGTTAGATGAAAATGACTTCATTATATCTAAAACCGACACCAAAGGTCGTCTCACATATGTAAATAAAATTTTTATGGACCTCGCAGAGTACACTGAAGAGGAGCTTTTAGGAAAACCTCATAATGTCGTGCGCCATCCTGATATGCCAAAGACAATCTTTAAGCTTTTATGGGAGCGAATCCAAAACAAGCAAGAAATTTTTGCCTATGTTGTAAACAAAACAAAAAATGGAAATGATTACTGGGTTTATGCCGATGTTACCCCGTCACTCGATGAGAGAGGCAACATAGTAGGTTACTATTCTGTTAGAAGAAAACCAAATGCCCAAGCGCTCGAAACCATCAAATCACTCTATGCAAAAATGCTTGCAGCTGAAAAGAGTGGTGGTATCGCAGCGGGAGAAAAAATTCTCAACGATTTTACACAGCAAGAAGGAGTAAGTTACGATGAACTTATCATCTCTATTCAAAAATAACAAAACAGTTGTTTTACTACTAACACTACTTGGTGTTATCATATACAGTTTGATTGTTTCAAACTTTATTTTAAGTGGCATACTGCTAGCAATGATACTTGTGGCGATCTTCATACCTAACGCATGTGGACAACGTAAAAGTGATCCGCTCATCACGCAGATGCAACAGGTACTTTTTGATGCTTCAAAAGGAAGGCTTGAGGGCCGTGTTACACACATTCCAAATGACGACTCCAAAGAAGCGGCTTTTGCATGGACAGTTAATGATATGCTTGATCAGCTCGAAGCTTTTATGCGCGATGTCGCGGCAACAATTGAAGCTGCTGCTCAGGGAAAAACATACCGACATACTTATCCACAAGGTCTACAAGGGCTCTTTCATGCAACAGCCAAAACGGTTAATGGTGCTATTGCTTCCATTGCCAGCGGTTATGAAACGAAGATTAAAGGGGAGATGTCTGCTGACTTTACACGTCTTGGGGGTGGCGTTGCTGAAGGTCTTGGTATTATTCAAGGCGATTTAAATACCGCTTCAACAAATGCAAGTGAGATTGTCGAGGTATCAGACCAGACAGCTAAAGAGTCTGCAGAGTCACTCAGCAATGTTCTTGATATTGGAGAACGATTGAGTTCTCTTGTTGAACTTATTGCTTCATCACATGAGGGCATCATCTCTCTTGAGAGCAGAAGCAGTGAGATTTCTGAAGTCATCGGGCTCATTAAGGACATCGCTGACCAAACAAACCTTCTTGCACTCAACGCTGCCATCGAAGCAGCACGTGCCGGTGAGCATGGGCGTGGTTTTGCTGTCGTTGCCGATGAGGTACGAAAACTGGCAGAACGCACACAAAAAGCGACAAATGAGATAGAGATCACCATCTCAACCCTCCAACAGGAGGCAAATGATATGCGAGGCAATTCAGATGAAATTACGAACATTGCTCAGAAGTCAAATTCAGTTATCAATGAGTTTGAAATCACTTTTAAAGACCTGAATCATCTTGCCCAAAGAGCTTCTGCTACAGCAGTTGACGTTCAAAACCGTCTCTTTACAACACTTGTCAAAGTTGACCACATTCTCTTTAAGTCCAATGCCTACTCGGCAATACTCAATGAAGATACAAACAAATCTTTTCCTGACCATCAACACTGCCGTATGGGTCAATGGTATGCTAATCTTGGAAAAGAACGTTTTGGCAATACAAAAGCATTTAGAGCTATGGATGTGCCGCATGCAACAGTGCACAATATGGTCTTTAAAAATCTTGAATTTATTAAAAATCACTCTGTCATTAAATATGACCACCCTAAAATCATTACAGAGAATTTTGTGGAGATGGAAAATGCATCGAAAACGCTTTTTACTGATCTTGATAACATGCTTGAAGAGTATAAAGCAATTAAATCTTAGGTATTTACCTACTATTTACTTATAATTATTATAATTTTACATCTCAATTATGTTTTCCCCCTTTCATAAGCGAGAGAGATACTCCTATAAATTTTTAAAACAGCTAAGTTTTCCCCTTTTATTTCTCTTAGCTGTTTTTCCTCCAACTTTTTTATGATAAACTGTCTTTATGAAAATCATCCTAAGCACCCTTAATTCACGCTATACACACTCTGCCATCGGTCTACGTTATCTCTATGCAAATATGCAGGAGTTGCAAGAGAATACAGAAATACTGGAATTTAGCATCAATGATGCGCTCCAAAGCGTCGCAGAAAAGCTGCTTGAGACAAATCCTAACATTATAGGTCTGGGTGTTTACATCTGGAATGCCGCACAGATTCATGAACTCATTCACATCTTAAAAAAAGTCTCTCCCCGTACTATCATCATCTTAGGCGGTCCGGAAGTCACTTATGAGCCTTTTCGGGTAAACTATGACCTTGCAGATTACATCATACAGGGCGAAGGAGATTTAGCTTTTTACAACCTCTGTAAAGATATTTTACATAGCAGAGAGAGTGAGCGCATTATCCGTATGAGCATACCGGACTTACAAGCCATTGCACTGCCCTACCGCTACTACAGCGACCACGATATTGCAAATCGCTATATCTATGTAGAGATCTCACGCGGATGCCCCTTTGCCTGCGAATTTTGTCTATCCTCTATGGATGAGAAGGTGCGTGCATTTGATTTGGACGAGGTGCTGCGTGAGTTTGAAACTCTTTGGGAACGGGGCGCGCGAAACTTTAAATTTGTCGACAGAACCTTTAACCTCAATATGAAAGCCGCCAACAGAATCTTAGACTTCTTTTTGGAAAAAGAGCCGCCTTACTTTGCCCATTTTGAAGTTATTCCCGACCATTTCCCTGCATCGCTGCGTGAGAAGATTAGACGCTTCCCAGAGGGAGCACTACAACTTGAGATTGGTATACAGACGCTCAACCTTGAAATCGCCAACAACATCTCACGCCAGCTCAAACTTGACAAAATCAAAGAAAATATCACTTTTTTAGAAAATGAGACAACAGCGCATATTCACCTTGACCTCATCGTTGGACTGCCGGGAGAGAGTCTGGAGAGTTTTGGGGCTAATCTTGATGAGCTCATACGCCTAAGCAGCTGTGAAATACAAATAGGCATACTCAAAAAGCTCTCAGGCACGCACATCAACCGCCATGACATTGAGCACGGCATGGTCTACAGCGACATTCCACCCTATGACATCTTAAAGAACAAACAACTCTCTTTTAAAGATATTCAAATTATGAAACGTTTTGCCCGTTTTTGGGACTTGACCTACAACAGTGGCAACTTCAAAAAATCACTGCCACTGCTCTGGAAAGGTGAAAGCGTTTTTGAAAACTTTTATGCCTTTTCACTTTGGATTTATGCCCGTACTGACTCCACATACAAAATCTCACTGCCGCGTTTAGGCGAGCTGATATTTACCTACCTCACGCAGGTAAAAAATATCGCGGAGCAAGAGACAGCAAGGCTTATGCTCGACGATATGCTCAAACTCAAAGGACGCGCCATCCCACCTTACTTGAAACCTTATGCAAAAGATTTTAAAACAAAAGCAAAACTTGGAACTTCCGGCTTTAATAAAAGACAGCTTTAGACTCCTTGCATAACCTAGATGAATCTCAGAGGGAAGAAAAAAAGATGAAATTGTGCAAAATCTTTTTTGTACTCCAAGGGCATTTCCTGCGGGCAAGTGTAGCCGTAGCTACGGTGAGAAAAAGTTTTGTGCAAGTTCGCTTTTTTTATCCCTCCCTTTGGGCAATTTATAGAGAGCTTTACTCTGCGTTAGATAACCTTCATCATAGCTACGGCTATGCTGAAGAACATCTGCCTTGATTAAAACTCTCTATAAAATGCTGAAATTCATCTAGGTTATACAAGAAGTCTAAGAATTTCTGTATAATTAAAAAATGAATATGCTCCGCGGACTCTTTTTCTTGGCACTTCTTTTTCTACCTCTGTTGCATGCAGAGCAGCTCATCACAAAAAAGCTTGAAGAGCGTGCACTTGAAAAATATGGTGCTTTTGCAAAAAACAGGTTTGTTGCCATTGACAAAGACCTGCTACACAAACTCAAATCTGCCTCAACTATAAAAAAACTCAACACCGTCAACACCTGGATAAACTTCATTCACTACAAAAGCGATATGAAGACTTATGGCGTGAGTGATTACTGGGCAACCCTCTATGAGTTTGTTGGGAAAAATGCAGGAGATTGTGAAGACTACACCATTGCAAAATATTACATTTTAAAAGCGCTAGGCATCGACCCACATAGAATGAAATTTGCTTATGTTATATACCAAGACAGGCAAGGCAGACAAATTTCGCACATGGTTCTTGCCTATTTCAAAGTGCCCAAGCCAAAAAACAAAGATGAAATTCTCATTCTTGGGAATAACAACAGATTTGTGCTGCCGGCATCTAAACGACCTGACTTAATCAAAGTGATAAAGATGATTAATGGTGATACCGGTCCAAAATCAAAAAAATGGAAAAGATTGGAAGCCAACATGAAAAGGAAAAAATTATGACACTATTTAAACAGATGGCCTTGGCACTCTCACTCATGATAATAACGATTTTAGGTTCTGTTATGGCCATAAACTATGAAACAGCCAAAAAAGATATGTTGGAAAGTCTCTACCAGACAACTGTCAATAATATCTCTGCACTCACAAATAAAATCGCCCAAACAGGCGGTGAGCCTGCAGTCATTACCAGCATTATAGACTCAGAATTTGACAGTGGTTACTACAAACGCATCAAGTTTGTCTCTAACGATGCGAGCTTCACATATACACAAGAGGACAATGAGCCCGTAGCAGATGTACCGGCATGGTTTGTAAACTTTGCAGACATTCGCCTCAAAGCCGTGAGTGCTGATGTTACTTCAGGCTGGAATATCATCGGAAAGCTCACAGTAGAAGCAGATACAGATATAGTCTATGAGACTCTCTACCAAACATTTAGCAAACTGCTCTATCTGTTTGTTATTTTTGTAGCTATCTCTCTGTTTGTTTTAAGCGTTATGCTTCACTTCATCCTCAAACCTCTGCAGCGCATACAGCATCAGGCAGAAGCCATTCTCAAAAATGAGTTTCTTATTGAAACGAAAGAGCCTTATACAACAGAGTTTCAAGAGGTCTCCCGTGCGATGAATACAATGGTGAAAAAAGTTGAGGAGATATTTAACAAAGCAAATATTGCCGCACAGCGAAACAAAGAGCTTCTTTATAATGACCCTGTAACAAAACTCTTTAATCGTCGTTACCTTATGCTTAAACTTCCTGAACTGATTCAGCTTGAAACAAAGAATGAGGGTGGCAGCATTATGCTCATAGCCCTCAGCAGTGCAGAGCTTTTAAACAAGCAGCTTGGACACAAAGAGGCCGATGAATTTTTCTCTTCTTTGGCAAAGATCTTTGAAAAGGAGTGTGAAGATATCGAAGAGAAAATCATTTCCCGTGTCAATGGAACAGAGTTTACACTGATGCTACCTGATTGTGAGTCCTACCTATCTGAATCTATCTCACGCAACATCTTTGAAGCTTTTCTCGATTTGGCCCAAGAGAATGGTGTAGATACAGAAGAAATTTACATAAACATCGGTATCTACAGATACAGACCGGATGTCACGCTCAGTGAACTCTTAACCCGTGCGGATGATGCACTCACAAAAGCCAAAGCCGATGAGCGCCAAAACATCTATGTCTATGAAGAGAAAAATGCTAAAAAGGCACTCCCTAAAGAGGAGTGGAGAGCTATACTTGAGGAGTCCATCGAGAAAAACTACTTCAGTCTGAAATTTTGGCCGACGCTTGACAGCAAAACAAAAGAGATTAACCATAAAGTCATGACCTTCACGATAGATGGCGGAGAGAACAAACGCTTCTACTATGGAGATTTCATCGCACCGGCAATCAACCTTGGCCTTGTAGGAAAAATGTATCTTGTAGCCCTTAAAGAACTCCTTACTATGCAGCACCCGCAACTGAGTGGAGGAACATGTTCCATCCGCCTCTCCAATGAGTTTTTAAAAGACTCTAAGGCCTTTGATGAGCTCTCCACCCTCTTTTATCTTTATGCCAAAAAACTCAACTTCAAACTCTTTTTTGAAGTCTCTGACACATTTGCAACACACAATACTGCTACAGTTAAGGGATTTGTAGATCTTTTTAAACAGTATAATTATGGTTTTGGCATAAATGCTTTTACGGGAGAATCTAGTGACTTTCATTACTTAAAAGAGCTTAACCCTGCATTTATCAAAGCGGATGTCTCTTTCTTGCTTGATCAGACCGAGGAGTCTATGAACTCTCTTGAGGTCATTACAAAATCACTCGGCATAGAGATCATTGCCAGTTTTGTAAAAGATGAGCAAGAACTTGCAGCCCTGCAGGCTTTACATATTGATAAAATACAGGGGCCAATAACAGATAATCTTCAGCTATAAAAGACTACAATAATGCAAAGACAAAAAAAGGACAATTGATGTTTGGATGCAGTGGCAAGATAGAAAAAATAGAGAAGACATATAAAGAGAGGATTCAAGCTTTAGAAGAGGAAAAGCAGAGGTTGCAAAATGAACTCTCTCAGGTTCAAGCACTCACTGCATCACCCCAAAAAGAGGATGATGAAACAAAAAAGCTCTTAGATATCGTCATTAAAAGTTATAGTGACGGCACACAATTTTTACAGCAGACCATCGAAGACAATCTTCTGCAACTTGAAGACATCAATGAACTGAACTCCAAGACAAATACCAGAATGGTCAATGTCGAAGCACAAACATCCGAGATTGCCACGACGATTGAAAACATTCAAGCACATGCCAATACACTTGGAGATGATTCCAACTCCCTTAATGACAGCGTCATGTCCATCGCAGAGATCATCAATCTCATTAAAGATATCTCAGACCAGACAAACCTGCTTGCACTCAATGCTGCCATAGAAGCGGCGCGTGCCGGTGAACATGGACGTGGCTTTGCTGTCGTTGCTGATGAAGTGCGTAAACTTGCAGAACGCACACAAAAAGCGACACAAGAAGTAGAAATAAACATCAACGGCCTCAAACAGAATTCAAACTCCATGATGGAAATTAGTAACACCTTCATAGACGAGACAGGTAAAGTGATGGAGATTATTGACATATTCAAAGAAAACATTGCAAAAGTCGTAGAGAACTCTGAAGAGATTAAGAACAAAACACTCTCACTTACAAATGAGTTTAACGTGAGTAACGGTAAAATCGACCACATTGCACTCAAAATTGTAGGTTATAAAGCTATTATAGCACGAGAAGAGGTAAGCATAGCAGATGAAAATAGCTGCCGATTTGGAAAATGGTTCACAGAAGTCTCCAACACTCTACTCAAAGGCAGTTCACATATTACGAGCATTTCTAAACACCATCAGATTGTTCATCAAGGCCTCAGAAAAGCTATGAAAGATGCTAAAGAAGGCAATCTTTCTGCATCACTTGATGAATTACAAAAAGTCGAACACTCTAGTGATGCAGGATTTGAAGAGTTGCTCCAAACAGTCAAAGAAGCGACTGCAAAAGCCCATACTAAAGCTTAAAACCCTCTGGAGTTTAAACCTTTTGTCAGAGAGTCATTGATCTCTCTGACATACTCTGGATTACGTTTTTCCAGTGCTTTATCAAATTTGATAATGATATCTTTATTTGTGTTGGGATGTCGGCAGATACGCAATAAAATTTCCGAGTAAATGTCAAATTCTGGATGTGTGCGAATACCAAGTTTTGTATGAATGTGTCCATAGTGTGTGATGATTAAATCAAGCGCTTCAGAGAGTTCTTTTGTCGTAGCATGTTTATCGCGTATGACTTTAAGCAGATTTTGTAACTCATAATTTTGTTTTAGCTTACTTTCTTTAATAAGCTTCTTTTGTTTTTGCGCTGTTTTTTTCTTTTTTGAGAGCGTATAGAGAAAAAAGAGAATTAAAATCCCTAAAATTATAGCAAGCCCCATAATAGATTTGACAAGAAGAACAATATCCATTACTGCTCCTTCTCCCAAGGACTTCGTGCATACCGGTTCAGATCATACAAACCGGAATTCACCGGTTCTGCTGCATCAAAATGAGCTTGAAACCAATCATAAACCTTCCAAAAATCTTTGTCAGAACGGGAGATAAAATACTTTTTCATTCTTCGTATATCATTAGCACTATTCTTCGAATTTTTCATCAGGTCAATAAAATCAGCAAGATCCTTAAACTTTACAACAACAAACACATTCGGGTACGAGCCGACACTTCTGTCTAGTATATCCATCGTACCTTTTTTAGGATTCAACCTGCTCTTTTCACCAAAAAGAGCATTTACATTGTCGTGCCAACGGTTAATGACAAGATTTTTCGTTATAAATGTTCCATCAGGCATATCAATATATAAAAAGATATTATTTGCGCCTCTGTCTATGCCCTCAAAAGAGTTAAACTTTGCCTGACATGGCAAGCCATAACAGGAGTGACAAACAACACAGCGTTTATCTAAAATAGGCTTGACATCTTTCACATAATCTATGGAATTTTTTGTAGGACTAACAGCAACAGGTTTTGGCATCGGTGCGCTACAAGCTGTAAAAAAAAGAATCAAAGGTATCGTAAGAAGAGAAAAACGCATACACCTGCCTTTTATTTATATTATTATATCAAATCGCTAAAAAAGAAAAGGGAGCAGTCTCCTTGTTCGCTTCGTATATGCTTCATACTCTGGGCTGTGGCACTGCCATAAGCCCTCTTCATAAAAAAGCTTTACTAACAAAATAAGCACTAAAAAGATATAGAGAGCAAACTCATAGTAGGTAAAATATATAACGCTCACACCAAACATCATCAACAAAACGGAGAGGTACATGGGGTGTCTGACATAGGCATAAATGCCATCTGTCACAAGTTCACAATTCTCTTTAATGTCAGGACGAATGTTGAAATTTCCCGACTTATGTGCACCAACACCCAAAAGCCCAATAATCCCACCGGCTAATAAAATCACACCGCCAAGATAAAGATGAATTGTAGGTGTACCCAAGGGCAAAATCATTAAAAAGATGATAAAAAACTGCAGAAATACTAATATTTTACTTTTCATGAGGATATTATAGCATAAGATTATGGTGGACAGCACCAGTTCTATATACCCAAATAATTCCATAACATTTCCCCTGCCTCTCAATTCATAAAAAAACTCATTTTTTTGAATCCAAAAGCACTTAATCAGACCATAAAATCACACTTTACATATT
>Ga0256829_1000281_pt1 | contig 57471 bp, 63 predicted proteins | sample 131447metaG_FD_185979 | JGI IMG/M metagenome (GOLD analysis project Ga0256829, IMG submission 185979) | Hydrothermal vent microbial communities from Lau Basin, Pacific Ocean - 131-447 | ecosystem: Environmental > Aquatic > Marine > Hydrothermal vents | place: Pacific Ocean: Lau Basin | collected...
AAACACTGAAAAATATATGATGGAACTTTTACAAAATGAAGAAAAAGTTGCTAACTTTTTTAAGCATCCAAGTATCGCTTATGCAGCTTCGTAATTATTGAGTTTATTTATTGGTGGAGTAATAAAAACGTTTTTCTTGCCTTTTCGGCTTTTTTAATAAATTTTAATTTCTTTTTAATAATATTTTTAACATCAAATCCAAATTTAGCCATTAATTTTTCACATTTATAATAATCATGAACCATGCCAAGACTATCCTGAATTTTTTTAAGATATTTTTCATATTTAGAATTTGTATATCTACATTTTTTTATTTCAAGTCTTATTTTATGAAGCTCATTTTCTTTTCTATCCAAAAAACTTTTTTGAAGAATATTTTTACACTTACTAATATTAAGGATATCTTCATTTGAAACTTTATTTACAACTTCATTTTTAAAACTTTTTAACAAAAAAATAAATTCTTTTCTTAATTTTTTATGTTTTTTTTTAAGATATTTTTTAATTTTTTGATTTTTACAAATTTTAAGTCCAACATCTGTATCTCTTAGAGATGAAGATTTTTTAAGCAATAATTCAAGCCCTAAATCACTTTTTTTTTCTAAAGAAAGTTTTGAGAGTTTTTTTCTTGATGAAATTCTTAATTTATGAAGAAGTTTTTTATCATCTTTTTTAATATATTTTTTTATTAACTTTTTCATTTTCATCCTCTTTTTTATAAATTATATCACATTTTGTTATAATTGCACCAAAAAAAGGAAATTAATGAGAAGCCATTACTGTGCAGAGCTTAATGAAATGAATGTAGGAGAAAAAGTTCATCTTATAGGCTGGGTAAATTCTTTTAGAGACCATGGGGGAGTTATTTTTATAGACCTTAGGGACAGAAGCGGTCTTATACAGATAGTAGCAGACCCAGCTGATAGCAAAGAAGCACACGCCATTGCAGAAAAAATAAAAGATGAATATGTAATAAAGATTGAAGGAACAGTCAGACTAAGAGGTGAAGGACTTGAAAATCCTAAACTAAAAACAGGTAAAATAGAAATTATTGCCGATGGAATAGAAATAGAAAATACAAGCGAAGTTTTACCTTTTCAAATAGGCGAAAATGTAAATGAAGAACTTAGACTAAAATATAGATTCCTAGATTTAAGAAGCAAAAATATGCTTGACACATTTGTTTTGAGAAGTAAAGTAACAAATGCCATTAGAAGATATTTTGATGAGAAAGGTTTTATAGATACAGACACACCAATTCTAACCAAATCAACTCCTGAAGGCGCAAGAGATTATCTTGTACCAAGCAGGGTTCATCCTGGAGAATTTTATGCACTTCCACAATCACCTCAGCTTTTCAAACAAATTTTAATGGTTGCAGGATTTGAAAAATATTATCAAATTGCAAAATGTTTTAGAGACGAAGACCTAAGGGCTGACAGACAGCCTGAATTTACCCAGGTTGATGTTGAGATGAGTTTTGTAACACAGGATGATGTTATTGAAACTATAGAAGGAATGACAAAAGAAGCTTTTAAAGTAGCGGGAATTGATTTGAATTTACCTGTAAAAAGAATAACTTATAATGAAGCTATGGAAAAATACGGAAGCGATAAACCGGATATGAGATTTGAACTTCCTATGAGCGATGTTTTAAATGAATTTAAAGATTCTAGCAATGAAATTTTTGCTTCTATTGCAAGTGATGCTAAAAACAACAGAATAAAAGCCCTTAAAATTCCTGGCGGAGATAACTTTTATTCTAGAAAAATGTTAAAAGAACTTGAAAATTTCGTTAGAAAATTTGGAGCAAAAGGACTTGCTTACATTCAGGTAAAAGAAGATGGGCTAAAAGGACCTTTAGTTAAATTCTTAAGTGAAACATCTTTAGAAAAAATGATAGAAAAATTAAATCCTCAAATTGGAGATATCATATTCTTCGGAGCAGGAGATAAAAAAACAGTACTTGATTATATGGGAAGATTAAGAGTAAAAATCGCCAATGATATGGGACTGATTGATGAAAACAAATACAGCTTCTTATGGGTGGTTGATTTCCCTATGTTTGAAAAAGATGATAAAGGCAATCCTACTCCGCTTCATCATCCATTTACAATGCCTGATATGAATACTTGGGATGAAGAAAATTTTGAAGATATTAAATCTGTTGCTTACGATTTAGTTTGTAACGGATATGAAATTGGAGGCGGAAGTATCAGGATTCATAAAGAAGCAATACAGGAAAAAGTATTTAAACTGCTTGGAATTAATGAAGAAGAAGCAAGAGAAAAATTTGGATTTTTACTTGATGCTCTTAAATTCGGTGCACCTCCGCACGGTGGATTTGCACTAGGGCTTGACAGGGTTGTTATGCTTATGAGAAAAACAGATAATATAAGAGATGTTATAGCATTTCCTAAAACACAAAAAGCTCAATGTCTGCTTACAAATGCACCTGGCGAAGTTGATAAAACGCAGCTTAAAGAGTTACATATAAGAATAAAAAAACCAAAAGCGGATAATGAGTAAATTATCTTTAAACGATTTAAAAAAAAATGATGTTTTTAAAATTGTAGATTTTGATGACAGTTGCGGAAATTTTAAATACAGATTAAGAGATTTAGGTATTCATAAAGGTCAAATAGGTCAAATTTTAAATAAGTCCTTTTTTGGACCTGTTGAAATAGAAATAGATGCTAGAAAAATAGCTATTGGAAAAGGTATGAGCAAAAAAATTTTTGTTAAAAAATTTGAATGCCCGATATTATAAGAAAATGGGTAAATGGGTGGATGGGAGAATGAGTTACCCATATACACATTTACTCATTTACCCATTAACAAAATTAAGGAGTAACAATGAAAAAAAAACTGTTTTTAATTATAGGAGCCCCAGGAAGCGGGAAAACAACAGATGCTGAGATTATAGCAGAGCAAAATACTGATACAATAATTCACTATTCAACAGGGGATTTACTAAGAGAAGAAGTTGCAAGCGGAAGTGAGCTTGGTAAAGAAATTAAAAGTTATATTGATAACGGAAAACTTGTCCCTTTGCAAATTGTAATCAATACAATCAAAAGCGCTATCGAAAAAGCTGATAAACCGGTTGTAATAATTGACGGATTCCCAAGAAGTGTTGAGCAAATGGAAGCACTTGATGAGATGTTAAAAACAAATAGCAATATTGAACTTGTAGAAGTTATTGAAGTTGTTGTAAGCGAAGAAGTTGCAAAAGAGAGAGTCCTAGGCAGAGCCAGAGGTGCAGATGATAATGTTGAGGTATTTAACAACAGAATGAAAGTTTATACTGACCCTCTAGCTGATATAGAAAAATTTTATGAAGCACAAAACAAACTTATTAAAATAAACGGTGAAAGAACTATTGAAGAAATAGTTGCGGATATGGAAAAAGAGATTAAAGAAAAAGCTGAAATTTAATTCTCTTTTTTATTTTCACATCTTAATGCTTCCTCAGTTTTAATGTGTTCAAGTCTAGTAATTAAATTATTAAATATTTTAAGCTGTTCATCACATTTTTTTTGTAATTCGTCTCTTTTTTCTTCCAAAATTTTAAGCTGTTTTTCAATATCATCTATCGAAATATTACATTTTTTTGCAGCCTCTTCTTCTTTATTCAACACCCAATTAGTTATTTTTTCTAAAAATTCTGTAAACATTTTTATCCTTTTTATATAAATCAAGTGCTATTCTAACACAAAAAAATTAATTTTATAATAAATAAGCTTAATTACATCCCGGGAATTCTTGGAATTACATTTAATTTTGAATTTTTAAAATACCAGCCCCACCCTTTTTTCATCCAATGTCCGATAATCGGCAACGGTATCATTTTGGCTTTTTTATTATCTCTATATACAAAAGCTGCCCCGTTACCTATGTCCATCATACATAAAATATTGATATGAGAAACATACTCTTTTCTAACTTCTGTGCCTTTTTCTATTTCATTTATATTAAAAGCTGCAACCTTTGCCATAACTTCAGCTAAATGTCCCTGTTTTGCTCTCCAGTCCGGTCCGTCAATACAAGCACTGTCCCCTATTGCAAAAATTTTATATTTACCTGTACTTGTATCATCAAAATTATGCATAACTTCGCAATATTCGTTTATTCTTATAAATCCGGCATCATTAAGAGGAAGGGATGAATCTTTAAATATTTTAGGGCCGTTGCCTGCAGGAATAAACATTGTTAAATCACTCTCTAATTTAGAATCATCTTCAAAAATAACTCCATCAGTTACAAATTCTTTTATTTTTTTACCTTTAATAGCTTTTATATTAAGCCTTTTAAACATATCATCCATAGCTTTTAGAGATTTTTCTCCCATTCTAGCCCCCGGTTTTGGCATAGGAGCAAAAAAAGTGATTTCAAATTTATCTCTAACTCCAAGACGTCTAAGTTTATTATCAACATTAAACATAACTTCAAAAGCAGGACCACCTCTTACATTGCTAGGGTCTTTTGGATTTCCGCCAAATCCAAAAGCCAATTTTCCACTTCCTTTTCTTATTAATTCATCAAGTTTCTCTTTTATTTTAAGAGATTCTTCAGGTGCCCCACAAATAGATAAAAAGTTTTCACTTCCTTTTGGTTTCATTTTATCCGCACCTATTGCTATAATTAAATATTCAAAATCACTAAATTCATTTTTTTCGCATTTAACTATTTTCTCATTCACTTTAAGCTCAGTAACTTTGTCCAAAATTACTTTAAATCCGTGAACTCTAACCAAATCATCCCACTTAATTATACAATCATTAAAATTATATTCTCCTGTTGGTATCCAAATAGAAATTGGATAAACATACATATAATCCCTGTTTGTCACAATCGTTACATCAAACCCGTATTTTCTAAGCCATATAGCAGCTTCAAGCGCTGCAAATCCTCCGCCTAAAATCAAAACTTTTTTCATAGCTACCCCTCATAAGATATTTTTATGGTAATTATAACAAAAATTAATCTTTAAGTTTAGTTGCAAAATATATTCCCACTAAAAGCATAAAAATTGTAAAAATATATAAAATTTTATATCCTGAGATTTCTAAAATAAATCCACCCGGAATTGAGAAAAAAAGACCAATTGAAGTAATGTTGTTTTGTAAGGCAACATAAATAGGTCTTTTATCTTCAGAAGCTATTTCAAACAAAAGATTCATTCCGCTTATTTTAAATCCGTCAATAGCCATTCCCATTAAAAAGAAAAAAGCAAAATAGATAATTTCTTTTTGAATAAATAAAACTGATAAAAAAGAAAGCGTCACTAATCCGTAAGAAATTAAAAATATTTTTTTGTAATTAGGAGATAGTTTTTTCCATATAATATTTCCTAAAATACTCCCTAACATTTGAACGGTTACAAATCCACCTACAAGCCACCCTGTTAAATGAATAGTATTTTTTGCCTGAATAATTACAAAAGGAAACGCGAATAAAAAAGAATAACTAAAAAACATTGCCAAAATTTGAATTTGAAGAGCTTTGTCTTCTTTTAAGAAATTAAAAGCGTTTTTTATATACTTAAAAAAGCTCTCTTCTTTTATCCTTACATTTTCTTTAACAGGCTCTTTTATACTAGCAAATGCGAACATTCCTACACTCATTAAAAACGCACTTATCATAAATAAATAAGCATAACTTCTAGGAGGCTCAAAACTGCTTAATACCCATCCGGCAACCCCACCGCTTAAAATAGAACCCACAGCTGCTAAAAGCTGGCGATTAGCCATTGTTTTACCACGCTGCTGTTTATCGAAAACCTTTGCTATAACTTCACTAAAATATATACTTCCAAAACCTGCTGAAAATGAAAATATAAATAAAAATATCCCAAAAAGTATTAAAGTAAGCGTGTGATTTTTATCTCCTACTATAAAAATACTAAACCCTATTAAAAACCAGGTTATAACTCTTACTATAAAAACCCGTCTAAGATACGGCATAGCCTTTTTAAAAGTTTGGGCATAAAATGCCGCTACAAGCTGCACTAAAATAGCCCCTCCTCTTAAAAGAGAAACAAAAACCCCTATAATTATCACATTTGCTGTAAAATGATGAATAATTAAAGGTAAAATTGTGCTTGGTTCTGCAATAGTCATAGCAACTGCCAGAAAAAATCCGTGCATTATGTTTTTTATATTATTTTCTTTGTAATTCATTTGCTTCCTTGTTATTGATATATTAATGTATAGTGAGCAGTGAGTAGTATTTAGTGCATAGTAAATAATAATTCTACCCACTTAATACTACACACTTTTCACTTTCCAGTGTCCATTTTTCATTTTTAATTAATTTTATATCCCGCTTCAGCTAAAAATCTGCTTGGCTGATACTCTATATTTTTTATTCTATCATATCTTGCATAAGCAAAACAGAGCCTGTCTTTTGCTCTTGTGACAGCTACATAAAAAAGCCTTCTTTCTTCTTCAACTCCTCCTGCAGATTTGGATAATTTTATATTTGGAAATCTACCTTCCATCATATCAATAATATAAACTTCTTTAAATTCAAGTCCCTTACTTGCGTGAACAGTCAAAAGATTAACCCCTCTTCCAGCACTCATTTCACTAGCACCCAAGACCATTGCATTAATAAATTTTTCTAAATCAGTATAATTTTTTAGTAGATTTCCTAAAATATTTATTTTATTTCTTATTTTTTCCTGATTATCTTTTAAAAGGTCTTGATTTATATTTCCGTTTTTGTCTTTGCTTCTTTGAGATGCTAAATAATTAATAATTAAGGTTATTAATTTTGAATTTATAAGTTCATTAAAAATAGAATTAGGATTTTTAAGTCTTTTTGTCTTTTTCAAAAACTTATAAAATTCATACAAAAATTCAGCCCCTTCAGTACTTAATTTTGGATGGCGTAAAATTGGATTAGATAAAAACCCTTCTTCAAATCCAAGGTTTTTAAATTTAGCCACACTTCCAAGCTGAATAAAATCATCAAAAAGCCCTAACTGATGGGAAGTAGTCTTTTTAGTAAATACTTTTTTGTTTAAATCAGGATTTAAAAATCCCTTTAAGGCATTACCTTCTCCTAAAATAGTTAAAGCCTCAAAGATTTCCCCTGCAATTGCACTTCCAACACCTCTTGCATATTCGAAAATATGAATAAAAGCCATAATATCTTTTGGATTAAGTAAAAATACCAAAATATCAAGTGTCACTTTTATCTCCCTGCTTTCAAAAAAACCGACTCCTCCTTTTCTTTTACACTCAATCCCTTTTTCCCTAAGCATAGCTTCAATAGCATCTGCACTTGAATTATTCCTAAAAAGAATGGCTATTTCATTTCTATTAGTAGAACTTGAAGAAATTCTGTTTGCTATATCTTTATACTCCTCAAAAGTATCGTGATACATTAACACCTTTGGATAAATATCAGAATATCCTCTTGTAACTTCAAGCTCTTTTGAATAGATTCTAGGATTATTTTTAATAACTTTATTTGCAACTGCCAAAATCTCCCCATAACTTCTGTAATTTTTCTTTAAAGTATAAACTTTTGCATCTTCATATCTTTTATCAAAAGTAGAAATAATATTAATATCTGCTCCATTAAAAGCATAAATACTCTGGTCATAATCTCCAACACAAAAAAGAGAATTTTGTTTTAGGGCTTCTATAAGTCTATTTTGAAGAGGATTTGTATCTTGATATTCATCAACTAACACTTCTTTAAAAGGATTTTCTATTCCACTTTCGAGTTCTTTTATCATTCTAAGCAAAAGTGAATTAAAATCTACTAAATTATGCTCTTTTTTAACTTCCTCAAATTCATCAAATATATGCTCATAAATCATAATAAACTCTTCTTGAAGTGGAGCTCTTTTTAAAAGCCACTCTTCAAAGGAAGAAGTATTTGAATTTAAAAAAAGAGAATAAACATCAAAAAGATAATTGGCTCCATAAGGCTTTTCTTCATATCCTAAACGACTAAAATCTCTTTTGTCATAAATTGATTTAAATAAAACTTTCATATCTTTTGGAGTTTTTAGGACTATTTTTTTATTAAGTTTTTTTAGCCATCTGTAACTGATAGAATGAAATGTTCCAGCTTCTATATTTTTTGCATTGACGAATACAGAAGAAATTCTCTCTTTCATCTCATTTGCAGCTTTGTTTGTAAAGGTTAAAAGTAAAATTTCCTCAGGTTTTACACCATTTTGAAGTAAGTGAGCAATTCTTCCTATAATTGTAGATGTTTTTCCTGTTCCCGCACTTGCAATAATTAAATTATGTCCAAAACCGGCTGTTGCGGCATTTAACTGCTCGGTATTTAGTTTAGTAAGAGGCAATTTTTTTCCTTTTTGAATGAATTATATTAGTTTAAAAAACAAAAAATTACTTTTTAGGCACTGAGTAAATTAGCTATCATCAAAAAAACTACAAAGATAAAAATATAACAGTGTTGCACAGCAAAATAAAACACCGAACTGTTATATTTTTACTTTTTTGTTATTTAGTTAGTACCACTTTTTAATTATCCTAACCGGATTTTAATAAATAAAAAGCTTCCTATCCTTTTTGTTTGAATATAGTTTTAAGTATTCAGAGTTAAATTAACATAATAATTTTACTCTTTAATCTCTGTTCCAATTCCTTCACTTGTTAATAATTCAAGCAAAATAGAATGCTCAACCCTTCCGTCAATTATATGAGCTTTTTCCACTCCTTTATCCACAGCACTTAAAGCTGCATCAACTTTTGGAATCATTCCACCGGCTATTGTTCCGTTTTCTTTTAAAAATTTTATCTCTTTTTCACTTAATGAACTAAGCAGTTCTTTACTTTTATTCAAAACTCCTGGTGTATCCGTTAAAAATATAACTCTTCTTGCATTAATTGCTGCTGCTATTTCACTTGCCGCCGTATCCGCATTTATATTAAATCCGGGATGTGTTGGAGAATTTCCACAAGCTATAGGTGCAATCACTGGAATTAAATTCTCACTTAAAAGTTTATTTATAAAAATTCCGTCTATTGAAATAATTTCACCTGTATAACCAACAAGCTCTTTTGCCCTCATAAAAGACATATCTTTCCCATTTATTCCAATAGCCTTTGCTCCGTGCTGATTTAACATATTTACAATTTCTTTATTTATTTCCCCACTTAGTACCATTTCGGCTATTTTTATAGATTCTTTAGTTGTTACTCTAACCCCGTCTTTAAATTCTGTTTTTATATTAAGAGCGCCTAAAATTTCTGTTATTCTTTTTCCGCCTCCATGCACTATTACAGGTTTAATCCCCACCATATAAAGCATCAAAATATCAACAGCAAAAGATTCTTTTAGTTTTTCATCAATTTGAGCAGCCCCTCCATATTTTATTACAATAGTCTCTCCATAAAATTTTTTAATAAACGGTAATGAATCCAGCAGTGTTTGGACTATTTGTATTTTTTTCTTCATTTTTTTCCTTTGTTGTTTTATTTAAGAAAATCAAAACCCTTATTTTATATTTGATTTAATATTATTATAGATTCCATTAAAAACTTAACATAATAATTTTACTCTTTATATTTAATAGGGTCTTTAATCCCTGCTTTTTCAAATCCTTTAAGTCTTAACCTACAGCTGTCACATACCCCACAGGCTTCATCTTCTTGTTTATAACAACTCCAAGTAAGCTCCAAAGGAACTCCAACTTCAAGGGCTTTTTTTACAATATCCTCTTTTTTTAGATGAATTAGAGGTGTTTTTATTTGTATATTTGTTTTTGGTTTAGTGCCTGAATTTATGGCACACTCCATATTTTTGATAAATTCTTCCCTACAGTCTGGATACCCGCTGCTATCTTCTTCAACCACACCTATAAAAAGCGCACTTGCCCCCTCTTTTTCTGCAACTGCAGCTGCAATAGAAAGAAAAATTCCGTTTCTAAAAGGAACATATGTTACAGGCACTCCAGGTTTTATTCCATCAACGGGCACTTCTATATTTTCATCAACTAAAGCACTTGCCCCTATCTGTTTAAAAAACGGAATATCAATCACATATCTATTTTCAATATTTAAATAATCACAAATATCATCAAAACTTTTTAATTCCTTTTTTTGGGTTCTTTGTCCATAATTAAAATGTAAAGGTATTATTTCATAATTTTCTTTTTTTGCTATAAAAGCAGTGGTAGAACTGTCCATTCCCCCACTCAAAATTACAACGGCTTTTTTCATTTTACGCCTTTTTTATTATAATTTTACTAAAAAAGGTCAAAAAATGATAGATTTTGAAAATAGAAGTAATTTTGAATTTGATATAAATTTACTAAAAGAAATTTATAAATATCTGACAAATAAAGATGTTGAACTTATTTTGACAACAGATAAAGAGATACAAGAGCTAAATAAAATCCACAGACAAAAAGATAGACCAACCGATGTTTTAAGCTTCCCGTTAGAAAATATGCCCGGTATGCCTCTTGGAAGTATTATAATTTCAATTGACACTGCAAAAAAAGGTGCAAATGAATTTACTCACTCCACACAAGATGAAATAAAACTTCTTTTTATTCACGGACTTTTGCATCTATTAGGTTATGACCATGAAACAGATAACGGGGAAATGAGAGAAAAAGAAAAAGAAATTATAGAAAAATTTAATCTTCCAAAAAGTCTTGTAATAAGAAACGAGTTGTGATATAATCATATCTCACTAGAGTCCTTAGCTCAATTGGCAGAGCATCTGACTCTTAATCAGAGGGTTGTGGGTTCGATTCCCACAGGGCTCACCATTCTTATAAAATTTCACTTTTCATAATTTTTGGAAATGTATTAAAATATATATCTCTTGCCTTTTCCAAATTTACTTCAACATTATTGATTTTTATTTTATCATCGCCGACAATTCCAATTTTTTCAAAATAAATACCTTTTTTATTGCAAAGCTCTTCAAATTCTTTTTCATCATTAGGAGAAATTTCAACAAACGCCCTGCTTAAACTTTCACTAAAAATATCAATAGGATTATTGACTTTTACATTTATATCAAGCCCTTTATTACTTACACACGCCCATTTATAAGCTGCAATCGCAAGACCTCCATTTGAAATATCTTTTGCACTTTTAATTAAATCACTTTCTAAAATATCCCATAATTTTAGCTCTTTTTCAAAATCAACTTTCGGATGAACTCCAGCAACTTTTTCACCAAATACTTTTAAATATAAACTTCCGCCAAATTCACTTTTTGTTTCACCCAAAATATAAATAGTGTTTCCTTTTTCTTTTAAATCAGTGCTTCTAAATTCATCCCCTGCCCCTACAGTTGCAATTTCAGGGGTTGGATAAACACCGTATCCTTCATTTTCATTATAAAGAGAAACATTTCCACTCACTACCGGTGTATTAAGTGCCGCACAGGCTTCTTTTATACCTTCACATCCTTCTTTAAACTGCCACATAATTTCAGGATTTTCAGGATTTCCGTAATTTAGACAATCTGTAATTGCAAGGGGTTTAATTTTTTTAACAGCTACATTTCTCCCGGCTTCCATAACAGCAGCAGCAGCTCCAAGGCGTGGATTTATATAATTAAATCTGGCGTTACAATCAGCACTCATTCCTATAAATCTGCCATTTTCTTTTACTCTAAGCACTGCTCCGTCTGCTCTTTTTGTATCTACTGTATTTGTTCCAACCATTGAATCATACTGCTCATAAATCCAAGCTTTATCAACAACTTCACTCTCACTCATAAGTTTTTCAAATGCTGTTTGAGTATCAACCTCAGGAATTTCGACATCTTTAATTGTTTTTAGATATTCAGGTTCTTTAACAGGTCTACAAAGTTCAGGTGCTTCATCTGTAATAGGACCTACCGGAATATCGGCTACTTTCTCTCCATACCAGAAAAGTTCTACTTTTCCTGTATTTGTAACTTCTCCTATTACCTCAGCATCTAAATCCCATTTTTTAAAAATTTCTATAATTTTATCTTCATACCCTTTTTTTGCACAAATAAGCATTCTCTCTTGTGATTCACTAAGCATTAATTCATAAGGATTCATTCCTTCTTCTCTCATAGGCACTTTATCAAGATTCATAATAAGCCCACTTCCGCTGTTACTTGCCATTTCAAAACTACTTGAAGTAAGTCCGGCAGCACCCATATCCTGAATACCTACAATATAATCTGTTTTAAATAACTCCAAACAAGCTTCCATAAGTAATTTTTCAGTAAACGGGTCACCTACCTGGACAGTCGGTCTTTGGTCTTCATCCCCTTCTTTAAAAGAATCACTACTCATAACAGCCCCACCAAGACCGTCTCTTCCTGTTTTACTTCCTACATAAATAACAGGATTTCCAACTCCTTCAGCTTTTGCATAAAAAATTTCATCTTCCCCACAGATTCCAAGTGCAAAAGCATTAACTAAAATATTTCCTTTATAGCTATCCTCAAATGCCGTCTCACCACCTATTGTAGGAACTCCTATACAGTTACCATATCCTGCAATTCCCGCTACAACCCCGCTTAGTAAGTGTCTATGGAGTTTTGCTATATTATCATTTCCTTTAACATGGGCAAATCTAATTGCATTAAGATTAGCAACCGGTCTTGCCCCCATTGTAAAAATATCTCTAAGTATTCCACCAACTCCCGTTGCAGCACCCTGATAAGGTTCTATGAAACTTGGATGATTATGGCTTTCCATTTTAAATACAGCAGCCATTCCACCGCCGATATCAATAACCCCTGCATTTTCCCCAGGACCTTGAATTACCCAAGGAGCTTTAGTAGGAAAACCTTTTAAATAACATTTGCTTGATTTATAACTGCAATGCTCACTCCACATAGCACTAAAAACTCCAAGTTCCACAAAATTCGGCTCTCTGCCTAAGATTTTGACTATATGTTCATAATCCTCTTTACTTAACTTATGCTTTGCTAAAATCTCATCTAATTTTAATTTATCTATTTCATACGCCATTTCAGACCTTTTTTTATTTGAATTTTACCATTAATATTCAATATTCTCAACCTCTTTTTTCTCCATAAGTTTAATTATGAGCTTTTGTGTAAAAAGTTCATGACATTTCGGACATCTGGTAGAATATAAAGGAAATGCTTTTTTACAATTTTCACAAATATATTCAAATTCAAGTTCGGCTATATTATTATTTAAATTTTTTAATACTTCTATTTCAAAAGGTGCTTTTTTCTTGCAATTAGTAAGTTTTTTAGTTGCTAAAATATTACAAAATTTTTCATTCTCAGGAATATCGTTTCTATGCCAATATAAATCCAGATTTTCATAAACATCCACTAATTCATACGCCTTTTTAGGATTTACTCTAAAAAGATAACTTAAATATTCTCTTTTAACAAAAGGATATTTTTTGTAAATATCTTCAAAATCCTTTACTCCATCACAAAATTCTTCTATATTACATCCGTTTTGCAAAAAGAGTTTTATCATAGCATTTGCTTTTTCTTTTGGTAAAGAGACTTCTAATTCATCAAAAATCTCTAAAATATCTATAATTTCTTTTATGTTGTTAAATTTTTCATTTATAAAAATCAGTAACTTTAAAGCCTCTTTGTTTCTGGGATTTGTTTTTAATATTTTTTCTACTATCCCCTGTGATTTTTGTAAAAAACCAGCTCTAAAATAACAGTTTGCAATATTTAAAAGATTTCTATTTGAGGGATAATTTTTTTGAATTAATAAAAAAATCTCAATAGCTTTTTCATAATTTCCCTCTTTTTCATAAGCTTTTGCCAAAAGTAAAAGGGCATTTAGGGGGTTATTTAAATCTTCATTAAAATATTCAAAATTTTTCATAAGTTTTTCTATCTCTTTTTGTTTTAAATACTCTTTTATTTTTCCAAAAACTAATGCTAAAACAATAGCACTCAAAATTATTAGAAAAAACATTATAACACTAAAAAGAGGGTCTCGATAATTCATTTTTTTCCTTTAAATAATCTCTTGTTATTATAGTATAATTCTATTTATGATAAAACAAGAATCAATAGAACATTTAAAAAGCATAATAGATATTGTTGATGTTATAGGAAACTATGTCCAGCTTAAAAAACAAGGGAGCAATTTCACAGCACTATGCCCGTTTCACAGTGAAAAAACACCTTCTTTTGTAGTAAGTCCGGCTAAAGGGATATACCACTGTTTTGGATGTGGTGCAAGCGGCGATGCCATAAAATTTATAATGGAAATAGAAAAACTAAGTTATCCTGAAGCCATTGAAAAGCTGGCTAGTATGTTTAATTTTAAGCTTGAATACTCTTCAAAAAATAACTTCTTAAATATAGACCTTTTAGAAAAAGTAAATTCATTTTATGAATCAAAACTTTTTACTAATCAAAATGCCTTAGAATATCTTAAAAAAAGAGGACTTTTTGAATCCACTATAGAAAAATTTGCCATTGGATATGCCCCATCTTCTATTGAGCAGTTTAAATTTTTTAAAGATGCACATTTAAATTTTGAAGAGCTTAGAAAACTTGGAGTTTTAAATGAAACTGGAGAGTATCCAAGACTGATTGAAAGAATTACTTTTCCTATATTTTCTCAAAACGGGAAAATTATCGCCTTTGGAGGAAGGACAATTTCAAACCACCCGGCAAAATATATCAACTTCACAAACACTTCTATTTTTAATAAATCCAAAACATTTTATGGACTAAATTTTGCAAGAGAACATATTTTAAGAAGTAAAAAAATAATAATTGTTGAGGGATATATGGATGTTATTATGCTTCATCAAACTGGCATTCAAAACGCCGTTGCTACACTTGGAACTGCCCTTACAACAGAACATCTGCCAATACTTAAAAAACTAAATCCCGAAATAACCGTAGCATATGACAGTGATAATGCAGGTATAAATGCCGCACTAAAAGCCGCAAAACTTTTATACAAAGAGTATTTTGACGGGGGAGTGGTATTATTTGCTGAAGGAGAAGACCCGGCAGACGCAGTAAAAAACGGAGAAAATTTAGACAAGATTTTTAAAGAAAAAATTCCTTTTAGCTCTTTTATCATAAATTTTACCCTAAAAAAATATAACCTTAAAAATCCTATTGAAAAAAGAGATGCAATAAATGAAATAAAATCTTATATCAATTCGCTTCCTGATATTTTAAAAGAAGATTTTGCAAATAAAACAGCCCCTTATTTAAATATATCTCCAAATTTATTAAAAGCAAAAACAAACACAGCTTATCAAAATTTAAATCTAAATAAAAAAATAGATATAGCAGAAGCTGGGATTATAAAAACACTTTATGAAAACCCCCAAATTATGAATAGTGTGGTAGAATACCTCTCATCTGCAATGTTCAAAACCCATTCATATGAATTAAGTGCCGTTTATGCCGAAAATTTTGAAGATGCAAGAGTGCTTGAGATAGTTTTAAGAGATGATATAAAAACACTTGATTTAGTTACCCTCAAAAATCAAATAAGAAAAATTTTAATTCCTTATTATCAAAACAAAATATTACAAATAAGACTTGACCCTACTATCAAAGGAGAAGAAAAACTTCATCTCTTGAAAAATATGAATTTAAAACTACAAAAAATAAAAAAAGGAGAATTTGTTGAAGGCATTAGCTCTATTTAGCGGCGGACTTGACAGTATTTTAGCTATAAAAACAATACAAGACCAAAATATAGAAGTAGAAGGTATTTATATTGATTTGGGATTTGAAGCAAATAAAAAAAAGATAGATTATCTTTTACAAATGGCTAAGAAATTAAATATAAAATTAAATATAGTTGATAAAAAAGATGAGTATATAAAAAATATTCTTTTTAACCCTGTTTACGGATACGGCAAAAATATGAATCCTTGTATTGACTGCCACGCTTTTATGATAAAAAGTGCAAAAGAACTTCTAGAAGAAAAAACCGCTTCTTTTATAATAAGCGGAGAAGTTATAGGACAAAGACCTATGAGCCAAAGAAAAGAAGCAATGCAATGTGTAAATAAACTCTCCGATAAAGAAAATCTTGTTTTAAGACCTCTTAGTGCAAAATTGCTTCCTATTACAACTCCGGAAATAAAGGGATGGGTTGATAGAGAAAAACTTTTAAATATCAGCGGAAGAGACAGAAAAAGACAAATGGAACTTGCTATTAAATATGACTTAGAAGATTATGAATCTCCAGGAGGCGGATGTTTATTAACAGACATAAATTTTGCAAAAAGATTAAAAGATTATTCAAAAAACCTTAAATTAACCCCAAATGAGATAGATATTTTAAAAGTTGGAAGACATATAAATTATAAAGGCTTTAAAATAATAATATCAAGAAAAGCTGAGGAAAATCCTGTTTTAAAATCATATCAAGGAGATATCTTTGAAAAAATGTTCCCAGCAGGCTTTCCGGGACCTGTTGGATTAATTCAAAAAAACGCCCCTGAAAAAGTTAAACAAAAAGCTGCGGATTTTATGATAAGCTATACAAAATTTGATGAAGGTGGTATAATAATAAATGATGAAAGCTATAATTCAAAAAAAATAAAAAAAGAAGAGATAAAACCATTTATTATTTAAGGAGAAATTATGAAAAAATCAATAATAATATTATCATTATTTAGTGTAAGTTTATTTGCAGATTACTATAATAATGGTCTTTATGCATATCTTTCGCATAATTGTATAAAAGCAAAAAAAGATTTTAAACTTGCCTGTATAAAAGAAAAATCTGCATGGGGATGCTTTTCTTATGCAAATTTATCAAATAATTCAAATATAAAAAATAAATATCTAAAAAAAGCATGCAAATTAGGATTAAAAGCTGCTTGTAAATAATTATTTAATATATCCTTTATCAACCAAATAATTATAAACATAACTCACTATTTCCCCTGCTATCTTTCCTCCTTGATGTCCTCCATGTTCTATTAAAACAGTTACTACAAACTGAGGATCTTTATATGGTCCAAATGTTGTAAGCCAAGAATGAGAACGGTGAAAATAAGTAAGCTCACTTTCTTTTTTTCTTTGTTTCACTACTTGAGGGACATAATATACTTGAGCAGTTCCTGTTTTTCCGGCAATTGTTATTTTTGTATGAATATGTCTTGTTGCAGTCCCTCCGGGAGCATTACAGACTTCCCACATTCCTTTTCTTACTATCCATAAAGACTTTTTTTCTTTTTTATTTAATACATCTTTTAAAACCGGCTTAGTTAAATTATTATCTATCTTTTTCACAATAAAAGGTTTTGGTAGTTTACCGCTTGCTAAAAGAGCTGTATTTACCGCAATCTGAATAGGAGTTACCAAAAAATATCCCTGTCCTATAGAAGTGTTTACAGTATCCCCTAAAAACCAGGGTTGATGATATCTTTTCTCTTTCCATTCTCTACTTGGAACAATCCCGCTTTTTTCGTTAGGCAAATCAATACCTGTTTTTTTTCCAAATCCCATTTGTTTAAATATTTTTGATAAATAATTAATACCCAATTTCAATCCAACTTGATAAAAATATGTATCAACACTTTCTTTTATAGCTTTAATAACATCAGTCTTTCCATGTCCAAAAGGATCCCAATCTCTAAATTTCCTATGCCCTATTTCTAAAAAACCAGGACATTCTATTTTTTTCCATGGATTCCATTTTCCACTTACTATTGCTCCAAGAGCTTCTGCTGGTTTTACAGTTGAGCCTGGAGGATAGACCCCACTTACAGGTTTATTAAGTAAAGGATTGTAAATATTATGTGAAAGTTCATTCCACTTTTTATAAGAAATTCCTTTTACAAATAAATTATTATCATAACTTGGTGCTGATACCAAAGCTAATATTTCTCCATCTGTTCGCATAACAATAACTGCACCTTTTGCTTTTTCTTTCATCATTTTATTATAAATATGTTTCTGCAAATTTGTATCAACACTCAAAACAATATTATGAGATTTTGGAGGGATATATTTTACGACTTTTAAAACTCTATTTCTTGCATTTACAATTTCTATTTTTTTTCCAGCAACTCCTTGTAAAATATTATCATAATAAGCTTCAATTCCTCTTTTACCCGCAATTTGAGTATATTTTATTACTTTATTTTTTTTTATATCATTTACACTTGCTCTTGCCACATATCCTAAAATATTTGAAAGGAAATATTTATAAGGATATTTTCTAAAATATACCGTTTTAAAGGAAATATTTGGATTTAAGCTTAATACTGGTTCTATTTTAAAAACAGTATCTTCATTTATATATTTAATTACAGGAATATCTTTATTATCATAAAGAGAATCCTGATTTCTATAAATAGAATAAAGTTTGGTTTGATTTACATCCATTACATCTGCTATATCATTAATAGTACTTTTCAATTCCTTTTTTTTTAAATGTGGCCTCAAATCCAAATCGAATCTAAGTTCATTAAAAGCCAAAGCATTGCCAAATCTATCAAAAATAATACCTCTAACCGGTGCTATAGGAACAACTTTTGTATAATTGTCTTTTGAGAGATTTAAATATTTTTTATTTGAAACAACACTTAAAGTATAAGTCCTGTAAATTAAAATAGAATAAAAAACAAATACAAAAAATATTATAATTTTATAACGCATTTAAAAATCCTAAACAAAAAAATATCAAAGGCATAATTATATAAAGAATAAATAACATCAAAATTAAAATTATGATTTTTATAAAAAAGAAAAATAAAAAAAACAAAATATACAATAAAGATTAAAATAACATCCAAATACTGTTTATCAAAATAAGAATAAATTTTTTTTATTAAAAAAAATCTAAAAAAAAGATAAAACCCTATAATCAAAAACAGATTATATTGATGTAAAAGGGAAAACAACACCAAAAAAACAAAAACAATTACAATATCAAAACATAAAAAAAACATTCCTAGCAGTAAAGGAAAATATACAAATGATGAATTAAAAAAATTTACTAAACAAGCAAAAAAAATTATAAAGATATAATTAATGCTATTTCGTTGCAATTTGGAAAAAATTTGCATTTAATACAATCCGCCCATATTTTTTTTTCAGGAACCGCCTCTTTTTCTATAACTCTAAATCCAAGTTTTTCAAAAAATTTTTGTTGATATGTTAGAACTAAAACTTCTTTTAAACCAAACTCTTTTGCCTCCTTAAGTAAAGACAAAACAAGTTTTTTACCAATTCCTTTTGATTGGTACTCTTTCTTTACAGCTAACGAACGAATTTCCCCCAAAAAAGGAGAAAATATATGCAAGGCTCCCACAGCTATTGGAATATTCTTTTTGTATACCATTTGATAAGAACGGATATTAGTTGCTATTTCATCTTCATCTCTGTTTAAAATAATTCCTTCATCCACATAAGGTTTTACAATTTCTTCAATATCTATTATATTTTTTAAAATAGGTTTAATTATTTTCATATTCTCCCCATAAAATTTCATTTATTTTTCTTTTAATCTCAGATATTCCTCTTCTTTTTACATTAGAAACAAAAAGAGCATTAGGAAATTCTTTTTTAAGTTTTGCTATTTCACTTTGTTTTAATTTATCTATTTTTGTAAAAACTGTCAAGATCTGTTGGTCTTTTTTTAAAAATGAATGTAAATAATTATCCACATTTTCATCTATTTCCATATTTGGATGTCTTGCATCTCTTAAATGAATAAAAAGTTTTATATTAAATCTTTTTTTTAAAAACTCATCCAAATTCTTACCCCACTCTTTTTGCATAGATTTTGAAACTTTTGCATATCCAAATCCGGGCAAATCTACTAACATATATTTTTTACCTTCATCTTCCACTTCAAAAAAATTAATAAGCCTTGTTTTACCAGGCGTCCCTGATGTTTTTGCTATTTTTTGATTCGTAAAAGCATTTAGAAAACTACTTTTCCCCACATTACTTCTACCAAGCAGCGCTACTTCAGTAAAATTAGGCTCTATAGCATCTTTTATACTAGGGGCTGATTTTAAAAATTTTACTTTCATTGATTTACCTTTATGATAATATTCACAGGTTTTTTACTGCCTATTACGCTTATATCTTTTGTTTTTCTATTTATTTTTATCTCTTCTCCTGATGCCAATTCCCCTGTTTGAAGCTTTTTAACTAAAGCATTCCCAAAAAGATAAATATTATAATTTTTAAAATTATAAATAAGCTTTTCACAATGCCCTTTATATGTGGCATTTTTATCCAAATTTAAAATAAATTTTACATTACCTGTTGCTATATATTTTATTGGCTTTTTATTTTTATTAAAAAAAATAACCATTTTCCTGCTTAAAATATTATTTTTATTCTCCGTTGCATTTACATCTCCTATAAAAACACCCTGCATTATTTTGGAATTAAATTTAAACTTCTTACTTGTTATGTGTAAATTTTGTCCTAAAAGAAATGATAAAAAAAATAAAAAAATTAAAATCTTTTTCATTTATTAACCTTTAAATTAAAAATAGTATTATCCGCTATTATATTTTTATTCTTATCTATCAAAAATCTAACTCCGGTTGTATTAAAATCTTTACCTCTTAAAAAAAATTTACCACCTTTAAATAGTTTTATTTTAAGAAAATAAATCGCTTTTAAAGTATCCAGACTATAATTACTGTTTTGATAATAAAAAATATTCGCATATACAACTGAATTTTCAAATTTTGCTTTTTTTGAGCTGTAATGCTCTTTTTTTATTACATCATTTACATAAAGATTATCGGCTAAATAATATGTTTTATATATATTTAAAGAATCAAAATGCCCTATTTTAGTTAAATTATTATCATATGTTCTAAATCTACCTTTATAAATGTTAGCTATGGCTATATTCTTTGACATTTTAATCTTTTTTACAGGTTTTTGCAAAAAATATTCATATATAGGAAAAAGCATTGCTGCTATTAAAAAAATAAAAAAAAGAGTTATTTTACCCATAATTCCAAAAATTTTTCATATAAATTTTCTTCTTTTAATAAAATTTCTATCATTTCAGCAACTGCTCCTTCTCCTCCTTTTTTAATCAAAGGATTTGATACATAGTCATAAATAAATGTATTTGCATCTGCTGGGGCAAATGTTTTATTTACTATTTTCATCATAGAAAAATCATTCATATCATCGCCTATTACAGCTACATTTGAAAGGTTTATTCCTTCTTTCTTACAAATTGATTCAAGTTTTCGTTTTTTTTCTCTGATTCCTTGTTCTACATATGTGATATTAAGCTCTTTTGCCCTTCTTTCAACCATAGGTGATATTCTACCTGTAATAATGGCACTTTTTTTACCAAGTCTATTCCATGAAGCTATCATAAGTCCATCTTTTATATTAAAAGCTTTAATCTCTTCATTATTGCTTGTATAATAAATTTTCCCATCTGTCAATGTTCCGTCAACATCTATTACAATAAGTTCTATCATAACACGCCTTTTGTAGAAGGTATACCGCTGTTTGAATATTTTAAAGCCCTCTTTAAAGCCACGGCAAAAGATTTAAAAGCACTTTCTACTATATGATGTTTATTAATCCCTCTTTTATAAATTATATGAGCTGCTATTTTAAAATTAAATACAAGAGATTTAAAAAACTCTTCCACAAGCTCCAAATCAAAATCTCTTATTGCACCATCTCTTGGCATTTCATATACCAAGTAAGGTCTGCCTCCAATATCCAAATCAACCTCAACTCCTGCTTCATCAAGAATTGCAACAACATTTGAAAATCGTTCTATATCTTTTATAGGAAAAACTTCTTCATACAAAGCAGTTCCAAGAGCAATTCCCACATCTTCAACACTATGATGATAATCCACTTCAATATCACCTTCACAATAAATTTGCATAGATATACCGCTGTGTTTCGCCAAGGCTTCTAACATATGGTCAAAAAATCCTATCCCTGTTGAAATTTGTGTTGGAATTTTTCCCTCAATATCCACACTTATTTCTATTTTTGTTTCTTTTGTCTCTCTTTTTATTGTTATCATTTAATCTCCTACTATAAATCCTGCTATATGATGTATAATTTCAAATCTTTTTGCTTCATTATATGTTTTAAACCCGGTAATAAAAACTTTATAAAATCCCTCTATTTTTGCTATTTCAGTATTATAACCAAATTTTTTATATTTTTTAGCGGTTTTTTCAGCTCCCCATTTTCTTAAAAAAGCTCCTACTTGAATTTTATATCCAATTACATAATCTTTACCTTCAAATTTTAAAACCTGAAGTTTAACAGGAGCTATTCCGGTTACATCTAGCCCTATTTTTTTACCAGCTGCATAACTTAAATCAATAATCCTGTTAGCTACAAAAGGACCTCTGTCGTTAATTCGGACAACTACACTTTTATTATTTCTTAAATTAGTTACTTTTACAATCGTATTCATAGGAAGTGTCTTATGCGCTGCCGTTAAAGCATACATATTATATATCTCGCCATCACTTGTTTTTTGCCCATTAAAATTAGGCCCATACCAACTGGCAATTCCTCTTTGAGTATATCCAATAGGAACTCTTTGTAAAGGATAATAAATTTTTCCGTTTACTACATAAGGTTTTTGAGTTCCTTTTTTATTTGGAGACGGTAAAACATAACTAGAATATGTTTCATACCTGCTGCTACATCCTGTAATATATAATATTATCCATAAAAAAATAAGAAATTTTCTCATTTAAAATCTTTGAGGAATTTTAAGCAATTGCCCTACTCTTAAAAAAGAACCTTTTAAATTATTAAAAGCCATTATTTTTTTATAAGAAATACCAAATTTTTTTGCAACAGCCCATAAACTATCTCCACTTTTAATTCTATAATTTATAATTTTTGAATTTAAAGGTATAAAAAGTTTTTGACCTATATGTAAAAATCTGCCAAGGCTGTTATAGGCTGTTAAAATTTTTAATTTAACATCAAATCTTTTTGCAATTTTTATTAAAGAATCCCCTTTTTTAACTTTGTAAATATAAACATATTTTCTATTTTGGGGATTAAATGCCATCTTAAAATATTCATACTGATTAGCGGGAATGTAAATATAATATCTATAAGGAGGTGTAAAAGAGTATCTTAATTGAGTATTATATTCTCTTAATATGCGATACTTTATATTTAAAAGCCTTGATACATAATATAACGATGTCCCTGCAGGAACATAAACTCTTACAAATGTAGATTTTCCTTTCATTAATTGCTTGTTTGTAAAATTCATTAAATCCATATTCGCAAATAAAAAACTAATACTCAAAATTTTCAAAATATAATTTCTTGTTTGCTGAGGTAAATACTGCCTTGTTAAACCTTTTTGATATCTCATTAAATTGTTTAAATCAATCTTTACATTTTTTAATTTTTTATATAAATTATAAAGCTTATAATAATATCTTGCACCATAGAGTTGATATTCTCGTACGATTTCTCTGTATTTTCTCATTTTTGAAGAATATTTTAATTTTGGATTTAATCTACAAAGTTTATCAAGTTTTGCCCGTACTACACCTTCTATTATTCTTGCAGGACCTGCATTATAAGCCATAATAGCCAGATACCATTTCCCAAGATAATTATGGAGATATTTAAAATACTCTATTGCAGCATGAGTGGATTTAATAGCATCCATTCTTTCATCAACATAATCATTTATCCTAAGACCAAATCTTTTTGCAGTAGCTGGCATAAACTGCCAGAGTCCAACAGCACTTACATCGGATCTGGCTCTTGTATTTAGATAACTCTCAGCCATTGCAACAGAAAACATCTCTTTTGGTAAATAAGAAGATTTTATCTCACTTTTTAAAATTGGAATATATTCAAATCCGTTTTCTAAAGCATTTACCAAATATCTTTTTTCATATCTTTTATAATACCGATATTTTTCTTTTAATAATGGATTGTTTATAAAATTACTTTCTATATTAAGAGAATGTAATATTTGGATATCTTTATTTACAAAAATATTGGCAAATAAAAAATTAAATATTCCTATTAAAATTAAAATTTTTTTCATATCTCAAAAAGCCTTTTTGCATTCTCAGTTGTAATATTTTCAACTTCTTTTTTATCTACTTTCCAAAGCTCGGAAATTTTATCTCTGATAAGCGTCGTATAAAACGGCTCGTTTCTTTGTCCTCTAAAAGGATGAGGTGTAAGATATGGAGCATCTGTTTCAATTATAACTCTGCTTTTAGGAATTTCGGGAAAAACATTTATTAATTTTTTTGCATTTTTAAATGTAATTACCCCACCTATTCCGTAATAAAAATTTTCACTAAATTCAAGTAACTGAGAAGCTGCATTAAAACAGTGAAAGACTCCTCTTATATTATCAATATTTTTAATTATATCATAAGTATCTTTTGTAGCTTCCCTTACGTGAATAATTATAGGCTTATTATACTTTTTTGCTATATTTATTTGTCTTATAAAAAACTCTTGCTGTTTTTTTTGTTGCTTAGGTTCTTTTTCCCAATGATAATCAAGTCCGATTTCTCCTACTGCCACACATTTAGGATGAGTGATAAAATCAAATAAAAATTTATCTTCATATTTATCTATTTCTATAGGATGAACACCTACTGCAAAATAGATTTCATCATACTTCTGACTTAATTCAACAGCTCTGGATAAATCTTTTGGATCTGCTGCTGGGATAATAAATTCTTTAACTCCAGCATCTTTTGCCCTTTTTATGACTTCATCAATATCATCAATAAATTTTTCATTATCCAAATGTGTATGAGTATCAATAATCAACATTTAGCCTTTTTTTAAAAGAATTCTACCATATTTTAAAATTACTTTTTGTAACACTTTCATTTAATAAGCTCTATTTATTGTAATTTTTTGTAACTTTTTAACTATAATAAACAAAAAACTATAAGGAGACGAAATGTCAAAACCAACTTTTACAAAAGAAGAAGCTCTAGAATATCACGCAAAACCCGTCCCTGGGAAAATTGCTATTGAGGTTACAAAACCGGTTAGAGACTCAAGAGATTTATCAATTGCTTACTCTCCGGGTGTTGCAATCCCTTGTCTTGAAATAGATAAAGATGAAAATTTAGCATACGAATATACAAATAAAGCAAATCTTGTAGCAGTTGTAAGTGATTCTACAGCAGTACTTGGACTTGGAACTTTAAAACCTGTTGCAGGAAAACCTGTAATGGAAGGAAAATCTGTATTATTTAAAAAGTTCGCTTTTATTGACGCTTTTGATATTGAACTTAATGTTCATGAAATTGACGAAATTGTTAATGTAGTAAAAGCAATTTCCCCAACATTTGGAGGAATTAACCTTGAAGATATCAAAGCTCCAAAATGTTTTGATATAGAAAAGCTTTCACAAGCACAATGTGACATTCCTATATTCCACGACGACCAACACGGAACAGCCATTCTTTCAGCAGCGGCAATTATAAACGGATGCAAAATAGCAAGCAAAAAACTTGATGAAATTAAAGTTGTAGTAGTTGGAGCAGGAGCAGCTGGAATTGCAGCAGCAGAAATGTATAAAGCTCTTGGAATTAAAAATATAATAATGACAGATTCTAAAGGTGCAATTACAACAAAAAGAAATGATTTAAATAAATACAAACAACCTTGGGCTGTTGATGAGAATATAGTAACACTAGCTGATGCATTAAAAGGAGCCGATGCAGTAATTGGTAATTCTGTAGCAAATTGTATCACTCAAGATATGGTTAAAACACTAGCACCTGATGCAATGCTTTTTGTTATGGCAAACCCTGATCCGGAAATCAAGCCTGAACTTGCTTGGGAAGTTAGACCAGACTTAATGATTGGAACAGGAAGAAGCGATTATCCAAATCAAATCAATAACGTTTTAGGATTCCCTTTTATCTTTAGAGGTGCATTAGACACTCATGCAAAAGCGGTAAATATGGAAATGAAAATAGCAGCTTGTTATGCTTTAGCAGAACTTGCTGAAAAGAAAGTTCCTCAATATGTAAAAGAAGCTTATAATGGAGCTGATTTAAAATTTGGAAAAGAGTATATCTTACCAAAACCGTTTGACAGAAGAGTATTTATTGATGAATCTGTAGCAGTTGCAAAAGCTGCTATTGAAAGCGGTGTTGCAAGAATTAAAGTTGATAATGTTGATAAATGGGTTGAAGGATATAAACAACATTTAATTAAAATGCTAAAAGAAAAAGAAGGTATTGATTACGACGCTAAGTAATCTTTTCTTTTTTTTCCCAAAAGGTAAAAAATGGTAAAAATCGGTATTGTTACAATGAGTGACAGAGCAAGCGAAGGTATTTATGAAGATAAAAGCGGCAGGGAAATTGAAAAATTTCTAAAAGAAAACATAACAAATAGTTACGAAATAATTTATAGATTAATTCCTGATGATTATGAGAAAATTATAGACACTTTAAATGAACTTGTAAATCTAAAATGCTCTTTAATTCTTACAACAGGAGGAACAGGACCTGCAAAAAGAGATGTAACTCCAGAGGCTACAAAAAAAGTAATCGAAAAAGAACTCCCGGGATTTGGAGAGCTTATGAGAATGCACTCTTTAAAATATGTCCCAACTTCAATACTAGCTAGAGGCACTGCAGGAGTAGTTAAAAATTCATTTATTTTAAATCTGCCTGGAAGCCCAAAAGCTATAAAAGAAAATTTAGAAGCTGTATGGGCGGCAATTCCTTATGCTATTGATTTAATAAAAGGAGATTATATAAAAAGTCCTAGTGCTTTTAGACCGAAAAAAAAGGATTAAAGCAAAGCCTCAATTTTATTTTCAAGTTCTCTTATTCTTCTTTTTAACTGTTCGTTTTCAACTCTAAGTTGGGAATTCCTGCTTTTTATTGCTTTTAAATCAGCTTTAAGTTTACCAACTTCTTCATCCAATAATCCCATATTCCCAAGAGAGCGTTGAAGCTGGATTTGATATTTTTTTATCAAAATTTCAGCTTCTCTTAATGCTTCTTTTAACTGGTTTCTTTCAGCTAGTGTTTTATCATGCAGATGCTTATAATAAAACATCTTAAATGTTAGAATTAAAATAACAATAATTACAATTGTAAGAAAAACCCAATTAAAAATTATCAATCTTTTTTACCCTTCTTTCGTGTCTTCCACCTTCAAACTCGTGTGTAAGCCATGCTTCAAGAATAGATTCAATAACGCCTTTTCCAACTACTCTTTCACCAAAACATAAAATATTTGCATCATTATGTCTTCTTGCCATTTCGGCAGTATAGGCATCGTGACAAAGAGCAGCTCTTATACCTTTGTGTTTATTTGCTGCTAAACTCATCCCAATACCGCTTCCACAAATCAAAATTCCTTTAGTTCCTTCATTCGCTAATACAGCTTCGGCAACTTTATGGGCATAGTCAGGATAATCTACACTCTCACTTGAGTATGTTCCTAAATCTTCTACTTCAATTCCTTTTTTTTCTAAATATTCTATCACAAAAGGTTTTACCACAAACCCTGCATGGTCAGTTCCTATAAAATATTTCATATTTATCCTTTTTTAAGAAATTATAACAAAAATTATTTTTTAAATTAGCTATAATAACCCTAAAAAAGGCTAATTATGAAACTTGGAGTAAATATAGACCATATAGCGACTCTTAGAAATGCAAGAAAAATAAACGAACCAAATCCATTAATGGCTCTTGAAATTTTAAAACAAGCAGGAGCTGAACAGGTTACTATTCATTTAAGAGAAGACAGAAGGCATATGAATGATTTTGATGCTGAGAATATTATAAAAAACAGCTTCTTACCGGTAAATATGGAGTGTTCTATAAATGAAGAGATAATTGATATTATCTGTGCCCTTAAACCACACCGTGCAACTCTTGTACCAGAAAAAAGAGAAGAAGTGACAACAGAAGGCGGACTTAATATTATAAAAAACGAAAAAAGAATTAAAAACACAATAGAAAAATTACATAAAAACGATATAGAAGTATCCCTTTTTATAGACCCGGATTTTGAACAGATTAAAAAATCAAAAGAACTTAACGCCGAAATGATAGAGCTTCATACAGGTAAATTTGCAAATATATTCTTAGCACTAAATACAAACATAAATCAAACTCCATTTAAACTTTATGAAAACATAGATAGAAAAACACTCAAAAAAGAGATTGAAATTGAATTAAATCTATTAAAAGACTCCTCAAAACTGGCAAAAGATTTAGAGCTTGAAGTAGCCGCAGGACACGGGCTTAACTATCAAAATGTAGAAAAAATTTTAGAAATAAAAGAAATAACAGAGCTTAATATAGGTCATTCAATTATAGCAAATGCCATTTTTACAGGACTTTTTGAAGCAGTAAAAAAAATGAAAGAAATTATAAACGGATAGGATATTTCAAATAATATTGGTTTTAATAGCTTTTATATTATTTGATCCTCTCTTAAGCCGTAAAATCAGTGAATGGTTTTAAAAGTTAAATTTTTTAATCTCAAGCTCTTCGTTAAAATCAACAAAATATAAAATCTCTTTTTGTTTTCCTATCAGTTTTTTTATTCCAAGCATTGCTTCAATACTGGCTATAAGGCTAACCATTGGAGGAATTTGACCTTTTGTTTCTTGTTCTTTAAGGGCAAACATATCAAAACAACTTGTTTCAAACACTCCAACCTGTCCTACAAATTCATCCACACTTGCATAAATCCATGGAATTTTATGTTTTTTTGCAAATTTATCTATTTCTTTTCTTGTTTTAAAATTATCACTTGCATCAAACACCAAATCTACTTTTATATCTAATTTTTCATTAAATTTATCATTAATAAATTCTATTTCTGTTTCACATCTTTTAATTTTTTTTGCTAAAACCTCAGCTTTTTTTTGACCTATATAATTTTGTTGAAATTGAAACTGTCTATGAATATTATGAATTTCTATTTCATCAAAATCAATTAAAACTATTTTTTTAAGCCCGATACAGCTTAAAATCATTCCTAATGAATTTCCAAGCCCCCCGCAACCCACAATCAAAACCGATTTTTCTCTTAAAAGTTCTTGATTTTCTTTCCCTATTAACTGAATTTGTCTTCTAAACATCAAAATTCCTAATTTCTTCAAAAACTCTTAAAGCCTGAAAATGTTCGGCCACATCGTGACATCTAATAATACTTGCCCCATTCCTAACACTCTCTATATGAATTGCCAAAGTCCCAGGAAGCCTTTTAGCAGTAGGGATTTTTAATCCTTCTTTTTTCATAATCATATCTATCATAGATTTTCTACTAGCCCCCATTAAAATTTCATATCCAAAATGTAAAAAATGCTCAAGATGTTTAATAAGTGCAATATTATCTTCAAGTCTTTTGCCAAATCCTATTCCAACATCTAAAATAATATCTTTTATTCCAAAATCTTTTGCTTTTTGAATCCTATTTTCAAAAAATTCATCAACTTCTAAAATAACATTTTCATAAAAAGGATTTTTTTGCATATTTTTCGGATTTCCTTTTTTATGCATAATTACAACAGTTGCTCCGTATTTTGCCACGATTTTGGCATATTCATCATTCTCAAGTCCTGTAATATCATTTGCTATTTTAAATCCCCTCTCAAGTGCATACTCTAAAACTTCGGCTTTAAAAGTATCTATACTAAATATTGCCTTTTCATAAAGCCTGTTTTTATAAATTTCATCAATTATAGGCTTAACTCTTTTTAACTCTTCCGCGCTTCCCGGATACACACTGCCTGGTCTAGAAGAAACTCCGCCGATATCAATAATTTTTACCCCGTCACTTATCATTTTTTCTATCTCTTTTACAGCTTCAATTCCTCTAAATCTGCTACCTTCAAAAAAAGAATCATCATTTGCGTTAATTACACCCATAATTTTTAAAGAGAATTTAGGTAAATTAACAAATTTTTTTAAATGTTTTGCAAAATCTTTTAGCTTAAAAGGTTGAGTTAGTTCTTTTTTAGATAAAATTTCAAGCTGCTTTTGATTACAAAATAAAATTGCATCAAATTTTTCTTTTTTACAATTAGGAACTCCTATGGGCACTGCAAGTTCAGCTCCTATACTTAAAGCATCTTGCTTTAAAATATTTGCCGCCCCACAGGTTATATCTTTTATATAAAAAATATAATTGGATGCTTTTTTTTTCATTATTTCAATACCAGGTTTATCAACTCCAAGTTTTTGCATAATTTTTGATATATTTGTATCAGGGTTTAATTTGAATATTCTCATTTTTTAACCTTTAAACTAAGCATCACAAGAGCCAAAACAGATTCCTTATCAAGATTTAATTCAAGCATTTTCATACTTTTTGTAATAATTTCCATCTGTTCTTCGTTTAGTTCCTTTTGCTTTACAATATCATATAAAAACTCTTTTATTTCTTCTTTTTCTTTTTTGGAATCTAAAATTTCCAAAATATATTCATTGGCAATAGATTTTAATTTTTCAAAATTATCTTTTTTATAACTTCTTTTTTCTACAAAAACTCTTGAAAGAAGAGTATCAAGTAAAGAATGCTTGGAATTTGTAACAATTAAAAAATCTATATTTTTTGGAGGTTCTTCTATTAATTTAAGTAAAGCATTTTGAGCATATATATTAAATTTTTCCGCCGCTATTACAATCAAACGTTTATTATTATCGGAAATATAAGCCTTTTGTTTTATAAAAGCAATATCATCAACTTTTAGTTCATCTCGTCTTACAATTTCCCAAGCTTTAATTGCTTTTAAAAATCTATCTATATCATTTGTAATAATAGCTTTACTCAAATTTCAATCTCTCCAAAAACAGCCGCATTTAAGCTTTTGTTAACTAAATCGGCTAAATTTAAGAGTTTATTATCCAAATAAATATCAGTAGATTTCAGATAAAAATTTTTAGATAAATCATTATCCATAATCCAATAAAAAGAATCAGGCTTTTTTCTTGCAAATTTAAGCATAGGAGTTTCCTGACCTATATACCAGAAAATATAATCATTAAAAGACACCTCAAGCATATCTTCTATCATATCATATTGCTCTGGATGTTTTGCTTCTTGCATTTGAGGAACAACATTTGCCAATGCATAAAAAGGAAAAAACTGAGGTTTAAATTCATTAAAATTATTAATTTTTGCCAAAAGATAATCACCATACCATTTTCTTTTTTCATCGGTTATAATAAGAACACTTTTTGCATCAAGAATTTGATTTAAAAACACAGATAAAAGAGGAACAAAATCAAGTCTTCTCTCTTCCATCCATTTATAATTCTTTTTACGAATCAAATCCATAATAAAACGGTTTAAATCCATCATTTATCCAATTCGTAAGCTTTATGTAACGCTCTAACTGCCAATTCTCCATATTTTTCCGCAATAACCATAGAAATTTTAATTTCACTGGTAGAAATCATTAATATATTAATATTTTCTTTTGCCAAAGTTTCAAAAGCCTGGGCGGCAACTCCGCTGTGTGATTTCATACCCACACCCACAATACTCACTTTTGCAATATCACTGTCATATTCTATTACTTCTGAAGAGTTTTCATACTCTTTTAAAACTTTTTTAGTTATTTCAAGTTCTGTTGCAGGCACAGTAAAAGTTAAACTTGCTTTATTGTCTTTTCCTACATTTTGAACAATCATATCTACATTTATATTTTCATCTGCAAGTTTTCCAAAAATTTCAGCACTAATTCCTGGTCTGTCTTCAACTCCAAAGACACTGACTCTTGCCTGGTTTTTATCAAGAGCAATACCACTTACTAAAACTTTTTCCATAAATTTATTCTCCTTTATTATTAATGTCCCTTTTTTAAAAGGTTCAAAAGATGATTTAACTTCAATATCAACATCTAATTTTTTTGCAAGTTCAACTGAACGGGACTGCATAACTTTTGCCCCAAGACTTGCAAGTTCAAGCATTTCATCATAACTTATCATATTTATTTTTTTTGCGCTTGCTTCAATTCTAGGGTCCGTTGTATAAATTCCATCAACATCTGTATAAATTTCACATTTATCGGCTTTAAGCGCTCCGGCTATTGCAACTGCCGTTAAATCACTTCCGCCTCTCCCTAATGTTGTAACATCTCCGTTTTCATTAATCCCCTGAAAACCCGCAACTATTACAACTTTACCCTCTTTTATATGCTTTTGCATTTTTTTAGGATTAATATTCATAATTCTGGCTTTCATATGGTCACTTGTAGTTACAATTCCAGCCTGTCTTCCTGTAAGAGCAATAGCAGGTATTCCTTTTGATTGAAGTGCTATTGAAAGAAGTGCACTTGTAACTCTCTCGCCGCTACTAACTAATAAATCAACTTCTCTTTGGGGTGGAGTCTTTGTAAAATGAGCGGCATATTCAAGAAGTTTATTGGTCTCTCCAGCCATTGCCGATACAATAACTACAACATCCTCTCCATTTTCTTTATATTTTTTTACAATATTTGCAACATTTTCTATTCTATCAAGTCCTCCGACACTTGTCCCTCCAAATTTTTGAACAACTAACATATTTCTCCTTATAAATATCCGTTTCGTTTAAAATACTCAATTACTTTTTTATAAACAGGTCTTTTAAATGATTTTACATATTTGAAAATATCTCCAAGTTTAACAAATTTATAATCATCAAATTCAGGTATTTCTGTTTTTAAATTAATTTTAGCCTCTTTTTTAAGTCTAACTAAAAAATATTTTTGTTTTTGTCCATCATACGGATACATTTTTTTTGCTATTATTTTTGGAAAATCATAGCTAAGCCATTCTGGCATCTGGGCAATTATTTCTATTTTATCAGTTCCTATTTCTTCTTTTAATTCTCTAAAAAGAGCTTCTTTTGGACTTTCTTCCTCATCAATACCACCTTGTGGAAACTGCCAGGCATCTATATCATTTCTTTTTGCAACAAGAACCTCCACTTTTTCGGGATATTTAGGTGAAAGTATAACCGCAGCAACATTTGGTCTGTATTTTTTCAAAATTTTCACCTTTTTTTAGTAAAATTATAACTAAAAAATGAAGAATGGAAAATGAAAAATGAAAAATAAAAACAAATCTAATATAAAAAAAAACAAAAATAATTTTACATTTTCTATGAATAATTCGTCATTATTATATATTCACATTCCTTTTTGTGATAGCAAATGTAATTATTGTGCTTTTAATTCATATACAAACTTGAATCATTTAAAAAAAAATTATTTTAAAGCAATAAAAAAGCAGTTTTTAAATGAGATTGAGAAATTTGATATAGAAGAATTTGAAACTGTTTTTATAGGAGGAGGAACGCCTTCAACAATGCCTATTTCTTTTTATGAAGACTTATTTAAATTACTTAACCCATTTTTAAAAAATACCAAAGAAATAACAATAGAATCAAATCCAAACGCTTCTTTTAAGTGGCTTAAAAATATAAAAAATTTAGGAGTAAATAGAATTAGCTTTGGAGTCCAAAGCTTTAATGATGGAAAACTAAAATTTTTAAATAGAAATCACTCTGCTAAAATAGCAACAGATACTATCAAAAATGCTAAAAAAGCGGGATTTGACAATATAAATATTGATATTATTTATGCAACGGCTGTGGATGATTATGAACTTTTACAAAATGATTTAAAAATTATGGATTCTCTGCCAATAACCCACATAAGTGCCTACTCATTGATGATAGAAGAAAATACAAAATGGCAAGATGATTATTCTAAAAAAAAAGAAGACGAAGAACTTGAAATATGGTTTATTAAAGAAATTAAAAAAAGATTTGGGCAATATGAAATATCCAATTTTGGAATACCTTGCCTTCATAATCTGGGATATTGGGAACATAAAAAATATCTTGGAATAGGAGCAGGAGCTGTTGGATTTATTAAACGGAAAAATTTTAGATATTATACTCAAAAAAATGTTTATAAATATATTAAAAATCCAATAAGTTACAAATATGAATATTTAAGTCCTAATGATATAAAAACAGAGAAAATCCTTTTAGGACTTAGAAGTAAAACAGGATTTGATAAAAGCATATTAAATGAAAATGAATTAAAAAGAGTAGAAATTTTAATATATGAAAAAAAATTGTATAAAAAAGAAAACAAAATCCACTCTTATGATTTTTTATTAGCAGATGCTTTGAGTGAATATATTACTGAATAATTACCAAGGCACAATTTTATTCCAAAATTTAGCAAACCAACTTTGATTGGTATAATCGTTTATATCACCTTGTGATTTATAAGATATTTTTTCGTCCGATATATATTTTGAATCAATTGTATTATTTGCACTTATATCTTCAGGTCTAATAACACCGCTTATTTGTACAATTTGTTTTTCCCCGTTTAAAAGCATCTCTTTTGTACCATAAATATAATAATTTCCATTTTTAAGAACTTTTACAATTCTAGCACTTATAGTTGTATTAAATTGCTGTTTTGTATTTTGCGTTCCACTTCCATTAAATGTTCGATTTGAATTCATAGAAGGAAGATTTAGACTAAGACCTGTCTTTTTAAGAGCATAATTTTTACCTCCCACATTCACTCCTCCACTTACACTTGCATCAAAAATACCTCCGTTATTTTGATTTGATTCACTAAGTTTTTTACTAGCTTGTGAAATTTGAGAAATATTTTCTGTAATTACAACAGTTACTATATCATTTACTTTTTTAGCCTTAGTATCAGAAAAAAGATTATCGGAATTTTTAAAAAGTGAACCTGGATCATTGTTAATATTATCCGTTTCTTTGCTTGGCATCTCCTCTACATATTTTGGTGGAGTCATATTAAGAGTTGGATTTATATAATGACTTGAACATCCGCTAAAATATAAACCGAGTGCAGCAATAAAAATAACTCTTTTCAAGATAATCCTTTTTTAAAATTCAAAGCAAAAATTATTCCGCTTTGAATTTTAAAATTTCTTTTTGTATGTCTTCTTGTCTCATAAAATATTCACCTATCAAATATGCATCTACACCATTTTGATGAAGTTTTTTAATAATTTCAGGTGAACCTATTCCACTTTCTGCTACTATAATTACATCTTTTGGAAGTTTTGGAATAAGTTTTTTACTTAAATCCATATCCATTTCAAATGTTTTTAAGTTTCTATGATTAAATCCTATAATCTCAGCTCCTGTTTCTAAAGCCTTTTGTAAATCTTCTTCATCGTGAATCTCAAATAAAACTTCAAGTCCTATATTTTTGGCAAATTTATAAAGTTTTTTAAGCTCATTAGTTTCAAGTGCTTTTGCTATTAATAAAACAAAATCAGCCCCTGCTGCGTAAGCTTCGGCTATTTGAAATTCATCAACTATAAAATCTTTTCTAAGAAGAGGAATTTTGCTAAATTTATTTATTTCTTTTAGATACTCTAATGAACCCAAGAAAAAATGCGGTTCCGTTAAAATACTCATAGCATCCGTTACTTCATTATAAATTTTAGCTATTTCAATAGGATTAAAATCTTGTCGTATAATTCCTTTACTAGGGCTTGCTTTTTTTACCTCAGCAATAATCCTGTAAGGATTATCAGGTGTTGATTTAAGAGCTTTTTTTACATCTCTAAAATCTCTTTTTACTTTTAAAAATTTTTCAAAATCATCATTATTTCTTCTTTTTTCTAAGTCTTCTTTTGTTTTTTTTATGATTTTTTTTAATATCATTTAAACACCTTTTTATTCTTTTTTTATGTAATAAAACAGTTTCATCATCGCTGTCAACAGTTTTTATAATATCCCAAGCTGTTTTACATTTATGAAGTTTATAATACCCCCATGCAAGAGAATCTATATAATCGGTATTTGAAGGATTTAAACTTATTGCCTTTTGAACATATTTTAAGCCTTTTTCAGGATTAATATCTTTATCTATTAAGACATATCCCAAAAAATTATAAACAAAAGGGGTTTTTATATATTTTTTTATATATTCAAGTTTTTTGACTACTTCTTTTGCCGTTTTTTTATCCGGAGTGGCTTTATAAATAAATATTGTATATTTTAAAAGATATTTAACATCCTTTGTTTTAAGATACAAATTCAAAGCAACCAACGCCGCTTTTTTATACTCTTTTGTCTCTTCATAAATATACATTAGATACTCTTGATTTAAATGATGTTTTTTTACTATTCTGATAGCATTTTTATAATCCCCTTCATCCATATAATAATTTAGGGCTAAAACATAATATTTTGGATCTAATATTCCTAATTTTTCATAAATATTTGCAAGATTTGGAATATCATAAACTTCTTTATAAATACGTGCTAATCTTAAGCAGACATCATAATCACAGCCGTATTCATTTAAATATGTTTGAAGATATGCTATTGCTTCATTATATCTTTTATTTTTCACCAAAACATCGCTTAAATTTAAAAGATTCTTTTTTGAAGGATTAAGAGCATAGCCGCTTTTAGCATATTCAAGTGCTTCTTTATATTTATGCTCTTTTGTTAGAATAAAAGCCATCATTGTATAAAAAAATTCACTTTTTTTGTTAAATTTTGTAAGAAGTTCATTTTTTGCTTCTTTTAATTTCTTTTTTTGTAACAATGCAAAAATTTTAATTTTAAAAACTTCGTCATTCCATTTCTCTTGTAAAAAATCATTTGATTTTTTAATGACTTCATTATATTTACCCAAATCATAAAGCATTGAAAGATATTTTCTAAAATAAACAGTTTTATCTGTTTTTTTATATAAAAAATTATATATATTTGCAGCTTGTTTATAATCTCCACTTTGTTCATTTACTAAAGCTTTTACAATATAATCATCCTCTTTTGGAAATACCTTTTCTCCTATTTGCGGCTGTTTTACACTACATCCTGTTATTAACAAAAAAATCAAAAAACCAATTTTATACTTTATATTTTTCATTTTTCATCCATTATTATGCCGGGGCACTCTTTTTTAAGCTCATTAATTTTGCTTTTATCCTTAAAATAATCCCAAAAAGGAAATGTCCTACACTGTTTTGGTCTAACAGGATAAATTTCACACCCCTTATCAAAAAAAATACAGGCAAATCCATTTTTATAAGGTTTTTCTTTTATAGAAAATTTATAACCAACTTTAATTAAAAATTTTTTTATAAAAAATTCTTTATCCATTTTTAAAAATTTAGCTATCTCTTCAATTTCTTTAGGAGTTACCCATATATATCCGCTCTCTCCCGTGCAACAATTCCCCTCACACTCCCTACAGGCATCAGCATCAAATTTATAAGGAAAATCTTCTTTTTCTATTATATTTTCATTTTTCATTTTTCACTTTCCATTTAAATTTTAATACTCTTAGTATTTGCTTTTTTATATATTTTATTAGCCTCTTTTGAAAAATCTTCTCCTTCAAATCCAATTAATGGAGGATGAATTTTTACTTCCGATTTTGCGTGTCTTTTTGCTCTAATTAAAACAAGTGTTGCATCTTTATTAATTCTGGGATAAAAAAATCTTATATCGGTAATTTTTAAAGGTTTTGGGATTTTTAAAATTATATCATCTATTCTTTTTGCATCATAACAAAAAATAAATTCCCCTCTTTCTTTAAGAATCTTATTTACCTTTGTAAAAAACTCACTCATTGGCAAAAATTCTTCATATCTTGCAATTCTTTTAATGTCATTATTACTTTTTAGCGTTCCATTATAAAATGGAGGATTAGAAATAATAAAATCAAATTTTTTATTAAAATCAAATTCCAAAAAATCTCCCCTAAAAATCTCAGCTTGTAAATTATTTTCTTTTAGATTATTCAAAATAAATTCAAACATAATTTCTTGTTTTTCAATTATATTTAAATTAATTTTAGGAAAATCTCTTTTTATTAAAAGCCCTAAAACACCACATCCACCGCCAACTTCTAATACATTACCTTTTATATTGAATTTAGATACAAAATCATACAAAAACATTGTGTCGGAATTATAACAATATCCGTTTTTAGGTTGATAAAGTTTTATTTTCACTCCTTAAATTTTAATGATATAATTTTATCAAAAAAAGGTCTTATTATGATTATTATTCCTGCAAGACTTTCCTCAAGCAGACTTCCAAATAAAGTTTTAGCAGACATTAACGGCACCCCTATGATAATAAGATGTGCAAAAATAGCCCAAAAAGTAGACGATGTAGCAATAGCAACAGATTCAAAAGAAGTTATTGAAATATGTAAAAAATATGGTTTTGAGGCTGTTATGACAGGTAAAAGCCATAAAAGCGGAAGTGATAGAATAAAAGAAGCTGCAGATATTCTAGGATTAAAAAATGATGATTTAGTTATCAATATGCAAGGGGATGAGCCCTTTTTAGAGCCTGAAATTTTACAAGAAGTAAAAAATATTCTAAAAAACATCAAAGATGAATTTAAAATGGTAAGCTGTTATAAAAAAATAAGTGAACTTGATGCTGAAGACCCAAATTTAGTAAAAGTTGTAGTAGATAAAAATTCTAATGCTCTATATTTCTCAAGAAGTAAAATTCCGTATAATAGAGATAATTTATCACACACATATAAAGGTCATATAGGTATTTACGGATTTGATAAAAAAAGTTTAGATGAATTTGTAAATCTAAAAGGTAATTTAGAACATATAGAAAAACTAGAACAGCTAAGGGTTATTGAAAACGGGCTTAAAATAAAAATGATTAAAGTTGAAACAAAAAGCTTTGGAATTGACACAAAAGAAGATTTACAAAAGGCAATAAAATATGCAAAAAGTAGCAATTAGTATAGGAGATTTAAACGGTATAGGTCTTGAAATAGCTCTAAAATCACACAAAAAAATAAAAGAGTGGATTAAACCTATTTACTGCATAAATGAAAAAATGCTAACAAAAGGAGCTAAACTTTTAAACTATCCTATCCCAAAAGATTTTAAAATTGCTGAGGTTAAAGGAGATTTTGAAATTAATCCTGGAATTATTGACGCAAAAAGCGGAGAATATTCATATAAATCTTTTATTAAAGCTATTGAATTAGCAAAAGAAAAAAAAGTTGATGCTATTTCAACTCTTCCTATAAATAAAGAAGCGTGGGGAAAAGCCGGACTTAAATATAAAGGTCATACAGAAGTTTTAAGAGATATTTTTAAAAAAAATGCCATTATGATGCTTGGATGTGAGGATTTATACGTAGCACTTTTTACAGAACATATTCCTCTAAAAGAAGTAGCAAAAAAAGTAAAAAAAGAGAATTTAATTCAATTTTTTTTAGATTTTTACAAATCAACTAATTTTAAAGAAATAGAAGTTTTAGCCCTAAATCCACACGCAGGAGATGGTGGTGTTTTAGGAGATGAAGAGATTAAAGAAATTATTCCTGCGATTATAGAGGCAAATGAAATTTTAGAAAAAAATATATTCTACGGTCCGTTAGTTCCGGATATTGCTTTTACCTCAAGAAAAGGTAAATTTATAGCAATGTATCACGACCAGGGTTTAGCTCCTCTTAAAGCTTTATATTTTGATAAAAGCATAAATGTATCCTTAAACTTACCAATTCTAAGAACTTCGGTAGACCACGGAACTGCCTTTGATATAGCATATAAAGGAAAAGCCAAAACTTTAAGTTATGAAAATGCGATAAAATATATCTTAAAACACAAAAATTGATTTAAATCAATTTTTAATTTTTAACTTTTGATATACTAAAATAAAAAGGAGTATTGATGAACTATCAACAAATAATACAAAAAGCTCACGAAGATTTTATAAAATTTATATATGCAAGCGTAATGGTAAAAGAAGCTGATGTAAGACATAAATTAAATGATATAGCACTTTTCAAATATAGACATATGGTATGGCTTATGCAAGATGCAGTTAATAAAAAAATCCCTTTTAATATGGATTTTAAATATGAAAATATAGCAAAAATAAAAGTAGACAATTCAAGTGATTTAATAGAAATTTTAAAAATTAAATTAGATGAAAATTTAGCTATTTACGAAGGAATAAATGACTCTACAATAAACAGATTAAAAAATGATGATTCTTATTTTATAGAAGAATTAGGAAAATTAGATGTAGAAAGTAAAATTACAGCATTTAACGAAAATAAAAAACTTCCTGGAATTGAACTAAGCAATAAATCAAAAAGTGCTTTAATATTCTTTTTGATGGAAGAAACATTTAAAGAATATGAACTTATTACAATCTACTCATACCTAAAAGTTCACAGCGATATAGCAGTAGCTGACGCAGCTTTTACAGATTTAGCTTATGATTCTGTTTATCATTTAAAAAGATTTGCGGACCTTGCAAGCAAAATGGGAGTTTTAACATTTCCTAGAGCAATTCCACACAATAAATATGAAAACATTGGTGTTGTAGAATTTTTAAAAGAAAATATCGAAGAAGAAATGGACGCTGAAAAACAATGTCTCATATTAGCAGAAAAAATAGGAAATAAAGAACTTAGCGACTTTTTATTATTTATTTCAAGACAAGAGTTATATCACGGAGAATTACTTCAAAGAGCATTAAACGCTATAAACTCTTAAAAAGAAGAAGATTAAGAATTAGCCTTTGCTAATACTTCTTCTGTGGCTTGATATCCAAGCTCAAAAGCTTTTTTATTAATTTCTACTGCTTTTGGGGGAACTGTTTTAATCATTGTATTAAATACTAAGTCTTTATCAATACCATTCATTTTTGTAGCAATAGCAAGAGCTACAACAGATTGAGTAATAACATTTCCTACTTTTTCTTTTGCAATGGCAATAATATCAATAGGAAACATTTTCCATCTTGCTTTATCATCATCATTTGGATAAACAAGATTTGGTTCATATACAATAATTCCTCCGTCTTTCACACCATCTTTAAATAATTGAAATGATTTATCAGCAACACTTAGCATAAAATCAATTTCTCCATCAACTGCATAAGGATAAAGAATTGCTTCATCATCTAAAATAATATCAACTTTTGTAGGTCCTCCTCTTACTTGAGAAGTGTAAGTCCCTACTTGAATTCCATATTTTCCAGCACTAACATATGCTCTTGCCAAAATTTCACCAGCAAGAAGGACACCTTGTCCTCCAACCCCTGTAAATCTAAGTTGTTTTCTCATTATTTACCCCTTACTCTATCAATAAGTTTATAATATTCTTCACAATATTCAGGTTCTTCGGCTTGATATAAAATACCTCTAGGTTTTATACCTTTTTGTTTAAGTTCATATTTTTCTTCTTCGTTTAATTTATCCCATTTATTTTTAGCAATTAAGTTTCCTTCAATCCAATCCATATTTTGTTTCGCCTGAGCTAATTTATTTTTTCTACCAAAGTTAACATGGCAGTTTGAATTAATATCAAAGAAACTAAATCCTTTATGTTCAAATCCTTTTACAAAAAGTCTTTCAAGTTTTTGAGCTTCTGCTACACTTTCTCTAGCAACAAATGAAGCCCCTGCACCTTTTGCTAGCTCACAAGCATCAAAAGTCGGGTCAATATTTCCATATTGAGTAGTTACAGACCAAGCACCTTTTGGAGTTGTTGGAGATACTTGAGAATTTGTAAGACCATAAATAAAGTTATTAATTAAAATAAAATTTAAATCAATATTTCTTCTACATCCGTGAATTGTATGATTACCACCAATAGCAAGCCCGTCACCGTCACCTGCTACAACAATTACATGTTTATCAGGATTTGCTAACTTAACACCTGTTGCATAAGCAATAGTTCTTCCGTGAGTTGTATGAACAGTGTTTGCATCAATATAACTTGAAAATCTCCCACTACATCCAATTCCAGATACTACACATACATCATTTTTATCCCAGCCAAGTTTTGCCATGGCTCTGATAACGGCTTTCATAATAATACCGTCACCACATCCCCAACACCAAAGTGTTGGCATTTTATCCGTTCTTAAATAATAATCATAATTAAACGCCATTTTAACTCCTTATACCATTTCTTTTATTTTTGCTTTAAATTCTGCCGGACTAATAGGTCTTCCGTTTGCTTTAAAAAATGTTTCAAATTCATCTGCTTTTTTACCACTTGCTCTTTGAATTTCATTAAAATATTGACCTTTATTCATTTCAGCTACTAGAATTTTGTCAAATTTATTACATAATTCATCTATTTTTTCTTCCGGAGATGGCCATAAAGTAATTGGTCTAAATAAACCTACTTTAATTCCTTCATTTCTAAGTTGTCTAATTGCCTCTTTAGCAGACAAACTAACGCTTCCATAAGCAATAACCATAATATCCGCATCATTTAACATAAATTCTTCATAACTTTCAATTTCATCTTTATGATTTAAAATTTTATTAAATAATCTATCAATCAATTCTTGAGAAAGTTTTGCATCTTCTGTTGGGAATCCTGTAGGTCCATGATGAAGCCCTGTTACATGATATCTGTATCCTTTAAAAAACGGATTTAAAATTGCAGGTTCATCAGCCGGTACATTATATGGCTCATATGTTGCTGCATCACCTTCATAAACTTTTCTTTCAACTAAATTTTCTTGAACTTCTTCAATATCAGGCAATACTGCTTTTCCTACCATATGGCCAAGTGTTTCATCAAGTAACACAAATACAGGTGTCATAAATCTTTCAGCTAAATTAAATGCTCTAACTGTTTCTGTATAACACTCATCAAGACTTCCTGCACATAAAGTAATTGATTGATAATCACCATGAGTTGGCGCTTGTGCTTGAAGAATATCTTGTTGGGCAGGTCTTGTTGGAAGTCCAGTTGATGGTCCACCTCTCATAACATTTGTAATTACCAAAGGAACTTCTGCCATAAAAGCAAGACCAATTTGCTCTGCTTTAAGTGAAATACCAGGACCAGAAGTGTTTGTCATAGATTTAACCCCACTCATACTAGCCCCAAGTGCTACAGAAATACCTGCTATTTCATCTTCCATTTGTATAAAAACTCCTCCAACTTTTGGTAACAATCTACTCATTTCATGAGCAATTTCACTTGAAGGCGTAATTGGATAACCTCCAAAAAATTTACATTTAGCATCAATTGCTGCTTTTGCTGCAAGTTGATTTCCAGTAGATACTACTTCTCTTGACATTTATTCTCCTTTTAACTTTTTAACTTCATTAAGTTTTTTAAATTTATATTCACTTCTTTCCGCTACAAAAATACAAAAATCAGGACATTCTAGTTCACATTCCCTACATCCAATACAATACTCAGGATGAGTTACTTTTACCATTTGTCCTAAAATATTATGAGGATCAGGAACCATTTCAAGAACCCCTGTAGGGCAAAAATCAACACATAAATCACAGCTTTTACATTTACTCTCATCCACCCACACCGGTGTGTTTTCAGGTGCTTTTAATTTAAAATCTACATTTAAAGCCATTTAGTCTCCTTTTACTTTTCTTTACATAAATATGATACCTAAATAAACACTAAAAATCTCTTATTTTGATATTTTATATATCAAATTGTTACGAATAGTAATAAAATAAATTAAAAATTTATAAAAAGAATTTAAAAAATAAGATAAAAAGAAGCCAAAAAATCTTTTGATTTTTTGGAGAATTATTTTCTATTTGATAAAGCTTTTACTACAGTAGCACCAATATCTGCTGGAGATTCTACAACATAAGCACCAGCTTCTTTAAGTGCTTCCATTTTTTCAGCCGCTGTTCCTTTGCTTCCGCTGATAATAGCCCCAGCATGCCCCATTCTTTTACCTTTAGGAGCTGTTTGACCTGCAATAAATGCAATTACAGGTTTTGTAATTTTTTCTTTAATAAGTTTTGCTGCTTGAATTTCCAAATCCCCACCGATTTCACCAATCATAACGATTGCTTCTGTCTCAGGGTCTGCTTCAAACATTGGAAGGAGTTGTTTATAACTAAGCCCGATAATAGGGTCTCCACCAATACCAATAGCAGTTGTAATTCCAAATCCGGCTTTTACAACTTGATTACTTGCTTCATAAGTAAGTGTACCTGATTTAGAAATAAGCCCAACATTACCTTTTTTAAATATATTTCCAGGCATAATTCCAAGCTTACACTCTTCTGCTGTAATAATTCCAGGACAGTTTGGTCCTATTGTCATCATTCCTGTTTTTTGTGCATAATGTTTTGCATACATCATATCTTTAACAGGTGCGCCTTCTGTAATAATTACAGCAAGTTCAATCCCCGCGTCAGCCGCTTCCATAACAGCGTCTGCTACAAATGCAGGCGGAACAAAAATCATACTAACAGTTGCTCCTGTGGCTTTTACAGCTTCTTCAACTGTATTAAATACAGGTTTTCCAAGATGTGTCATCCCACCTTTATTTGGAGTAACACCGCCTACAATATTAGTTCCATATGCCATACATTGCTCAGCGTGAAAAGTTCCTTCTTTTCCTGTAAATCCTTGAACGATTGCTTTTGTATCTTTATTTACTAAAATACTCATTATTTTTCTCCTTTCGCAACAGCAACTGCTTTTTTAGCACCATCTTCTAAATCAGTAGCAGGAATAATATTTTTTATATTTGCATTTCTAAGAATTTCTGCCGCTTCAACAGCATTTGTTCCATCAAGTCTTACAACAACAGGAACACTTACTTCAACTCTTTTAGTAGCTTCTAAAATACCATTTGCAACCCTGTCACATCTAACAATACCGCCGAAAATATTTACAAAAATAGATTTAACATTTTTATCGCTTAAAATAATTTCAAATCCTTTTGCAACAGTATCAGGATTTGCAGCACCGCCTACATCAAGGAAATTTGCCGGCTCTCCGCCTTCGTGTTTAATAATATCCATTGTAGCCATAGCTAGACCTGCCCCATTAACCATACAACCGACATTTCCGTCAAGTTTAATATAGCTTAATCCATGTCTTTTTGCTTCAGCTTCTGTTGGTTCTTCTTCGTCTAAATCTCTCATTTCTGCAATTTCATGATGTTTATAAAGTGCATTATCATCAAATCCCATTTTTGCATCAAGAGCTATAAATCTACCTTCGCCTGTTTTGATAAGAGGATTAATTTCTATCATTTCAGCATCATTTTCCATATAAACATTATAAAGTGCTGATGCAAATTTTATAAAATCTTTTTGTTCAGATTTACCAAGGCCAAGGCCAAATGCCAGTTTTCTTGCATGAAAAGGCTTAAATCCAATAGTCGGGTCAATAGCAACTTTTACTATTTTTTCAGGTGTTTTAGCTGCTACTTCTTCAATTTCCATACCACCTTCAGTAGAAGCCATCATTACAGGCATTTCAAGTGCTCTATCAAGCACCATTCCAAGGTAATATTCAGCTTTAATATCAGCACCCTCTTCGATATAAACTTTTTTTACTACTTTTCCTTCAGGTCCTGTTTGATGAGTAACAAGAGTCATTCCAAGCATTTCACCTGCAATTTCTTCAACTTCATCTAAACTTTTAGCAAGTTTAACCCCTCCGGCTTTTCCTCTACCACCTGCGTGTATTTGAGCTTTTACAACCCATAAACCACTGTCAAGGTCTTCTGCTACTCTTCTGGCTTCTTCTGAACTAAATGCAACTCCACCTTCTGGAGTAGGTACACCATATTTTCTAAATACTTCTTTTGCTTGATATTCATGTATATTCATTTATTCTCCTTTCTTTATTTTTGTTCCCAAAGTTTTCTACCTTCTTCATAAAGGTCGTTACCATATGTGTCATTTACAACTACTACTGGGAAATCCTCAACTTCTATTCTTCTAACTGCTTCTGGTCCAAGTTCAGGATAAGCTATAACTTCAGCTTTTTTAATAGCTTTTGCTATAAGCGCCGCAGCCCCTCCTGTTGCACCAAAATAAACAGCTTTATATTTTTTACAGGCATCTTTTACAGCTTCGTTTCTTTTACCTTTTCCTATCATTCCTTTAAGTCCATGTTCAATTAGAATAGGAGCATAAGGATCCATTCTGTAACTCGTTGTAGGTCCGGCACTACCTATCGGATTGCCCGGTTTTGGAGGTGTTGGCCCTACATAATAGATAACTGTTCCTTTTACATCAAAAGGCAGTTCTTCTCCGTTTATTATTAAATCAACAAGTCTTTTATGTGCAGCATCTCTTGCTGTATACATTACACCACTTAAATAAACAATATCTCCCGATTTTAATTTACTTACATCTTCATCACTTAAAGGTGTTTTTAATTTATATTCAGCCATCTTTTATCCTTTAAATTGTTATATGAGAATGTCTAGAACTGTGACATTGAATATTGACCGCAACAGGAAGTGAAGCAATATGACACATTCTATTTTCATATGTTTCTATATGTACTGCTAAAACAGTTTCAGTTCCGCCCATTCCCATAGCACCAATTCCAAGTTTATTAAGTTCTTCTTTTAATTCTTTTTCAAGCATATCAAGTTCAGGGTCAGGATTTGGAGTTCCTATGTTTCTAAAAAGAGAATGTTTACTCATAACAGCAGACATATCAAAGCTTCCTCCAATTCCAACACCAACTACCAATGGAGGGCAAGGATTAGGACCTGCATCGCTTACTACTTTTCTTACAAATTCTTTGATTCCTTCTTTTCCTGCAGCCGGTGCTAGCACAGTTGCACGGCTTACATTTTCACTTCCTCCGCCTTTTGCTGCATATTCAATTTCTATTTTATCACCTTCTACCAAATCAAAATAAACTATAGGAGGCAAATTATATCCGGCTTTATCTTTAAGATTTGCCCTAGTGAAACAATCACAAGTTGAAGCTCTTAAATATCCTTCTTCATAACCTTTTGCCGTTCCTTCATAAATAGCTTCTTTAAGACTTCCGCCTTCAACTTTTACATCTGTTCCCACTTTTACAAAATAAATCGCAAGACCAGTATCCTGACATAGAGGTTTCCATTCGTTTTTGGCAATAACAGCATTTTCAAGAAGCTGAGCAAGTACGGCACGGCTTACTTCACTTTTTTCATTTTCATAAGCTTCTTCTAAAGCTTTTTGCATATCCGGCGCCAAATGTGTAGTGGAATAGATAATCATATCTTTAATTGATTTAACTATATCCTCATATTTTACAACTCTCATATTTTATCCTTTAAAAAAATCTTTTTCTAAAACATCAATCATTTCCTCAACAGCAGTTGTTGATTTTCTAAACTGTTCCCTTTCACAAGGATCAAGAGTAACCTCAATAACTTTTTCAGCTCCATTGCCTCCAAGCATTACTGGAACACCGTTTACCACATTATTAACTCCATATTCACCTTCAAGCATTACGGCACAAGGGAATATCTGTTTTGAATCTTTTAAAATTGCGTCAACCATAATAGCTGTAGATTTTCCAGGGGCAAAATAAGCACTACCTGTTTTAAGATATCCTACTATTTCAGCCCCAGCGTGTTTTGTTCTTTCAACTACTTCTTCTATCTCTTTTTGAGATAATAAATCACTTAAAGGCACTCCGGCTACCGTTGAATATCTAGGAAGCGGCACCATAAAATCGCCATGACCTCCTATGACACTGGCTCTGATTTGCCCTGCTCCATAACCCAGTTTTTCATAAATAAAATAAGCCATTCTGGCACTGTCAAGTATACCGGCCATTCCAATTACCTGATTTCTTTTAAATCCTCCTACTTTTAATGCTGTATATGTCATTGCATCAAGAGGATTTGAAACAGTTATGATTATAGCATCAGGAGCTACTTTTTTTAAATTTAGAATAACATCTTCCATGATTTCTGCATTTTTAATAAGCAAATCTTCTCTTGTCATTCCAGGTTTTCTAGGAAAACCAGCCGTCATTACAACAACTTTAGAATCTTTTACATCTTCATAACTTTCAGCTGCTCTTACAATGGAATGGCTTCTCACCGCACTTGCAGCATGGCTCATATCAAGTGCTTTACCTTTAGCTCTGTCTGTATCTCTGTCGACTAAGACAATTTCGTGTGCAAGCCCTTGCATTGCAAGAGAATAAGCAACTATACTCCCCACATTTCCAGCTCCAACTATTGATACTTTATTACTCATTTTTTGCCTTTAAAGAAAAAAAGAGCAATTAAGCTCTTAAAGCGTCTATTATTTTATTCAAACTTTCGCTTGGTCTCATATATTTTGCAACAAGTTCTTCATTTGGATGATAATATCCACCAACTTCTGCAGGTTGCCCTTCTACTGCTTTAATTTCATTTAAGATTTTTTCTTCGTTTTCTTTAAGTTCTTTTGCCACAGATGCAAATTTATTTTCAATTTCAACATCTCCACAATTAGCAAGTTCTTCTGCCCAATAAGTAGCTAAATAATAATGAGCTCCCCTATTGTCAATTTCTCCTACTTTTCTTTTTGGAGTTTTATCATTTTCAAGATATTTTGCAACAGCTCTATTTAGTGCATCCGCAATAGTTACTATTTTTTCGCTTCCGCCTTGTTTTTTAGCTAATTTAAGAGATTCAGCAAGCGCTAAGAATTCTCCTAAAGAATCCCATCTTAAATGATTTTCTTTTAAGAATTGCTCTACATGTTTTGGAGCTGACCCACCAGCACCTGTTTCATAAAGTCCTCCACCTGCAAGTAAAGGAACTATTGATAATGTTCTAGCACTTGTTCCAACTTCAATAATAGGGAAAAGGTCTGTTAAATAATCTCTTAAAATATTTCCTGTTACAGAAATTGTGTTTTCTCCTGACCTAAATCTTTTTACAGTATATTTCATCGCAAGTTCTGGCGCCATAATATAATATTCAACATCGCTTAAATCATATTTTGGAAGTTCTTCTAAAACTTTTTTAATTAAATTAGCATCGTGAGCTCTGTTGCTATCAAGCCAAAATACGATTGGATATCCACTCTCTTTTGCTCTATTTACTGCTAACTTAATCCAGTCTTTTGCAGCGTCATCTTTTACTTGATAACCTCTGTAAATATCACCAGCTTTTACTTCGTGGCTCATTACTTCATTACCATCTTCATCAATGATTTTCATAAATCCGTCTTTTGGAGGGAAAAATGTTTTATCATGACTTCCGTATTCTTCTGCTTTTTTAGCCATAAGACCAACATTTTGAACAGTTCCTACTTTTGTTGGGTCAAATTGCCCGTGTTTTACCAAATCAGCCACAACTTCTTTATACATTGTCGCATATGTTCTATCAGGTACATCAATTACACAATCTTCTGTTTTGCCATCCGGTCCCCATCCTTGAAGTCCGTTTTTAATAACAGACGGAATAGAAGCATCAACAATAACATCATTTGGTTTATGAAGATTTGTAACACCTTTATCAGAATCAACCATATAAAGTCTTGGATTTTTAGCATAAATCTCTTTTAGAGTTTCTTTAATGGCTTCTTGTTTTTCTTTTGGAAGTCTATCAAGTTTAGCTTCTAAATCAGATAAACCGTTATTTGGATTAAAACCTATTTCTTTTAATTCATTTTCGAATTTATCAAAAAGTTCTTTATAATAAACTCTAATAGCATCCCCAAACATTACAGGGTCACTAACTTTCATCATTGTAGCTTTTAGATGCAAAGAAAATAAAATATCTTTTTCTTTTGCTTTTTGAATTGATTTTGCATAAAAATCTCTTAAAGCTGCCCTACTTAAGAAACTTGTGCTTAAAATTTCATTCTTTTCTAAAGGAAGTTCTTTTAAAATGTCTTTATTTCCTTCATAATCTTCAAATACAAAAGAAACTGTTTGATTTTTTGGAGAAATAAAACTTTGTTCATTTTGATAAAAATCCCCATTCTCCATATGGTCTACAAAAGATTTACAACCTTCTTTTACATCTCTCATTCTATGCGGATGAGCTTTTGCATAATTTTTTACAGGCTGTGCAAGTCTTCTGTCTGAATTTCCTTGTCTAAGAACAGGATTAACATTTGAACCTATACATTTTGCATATTTAAGTCTAATTTTTTCTTCTTCTGCATTTTTTGGCTCTTCAGGATAATCTGGTAATGGATATCCTTGGCTTTGAAGTTCTTTTACCGCATTTTGAAGTTGCACAACTGAAGCTGAAATATTGGGTAATTTAATCACATTTGCTTCAAATCTATTTACAAGCTCACCAAGATATCCAAGTTCATCACTTTGTCTTAAATTTTCAGGCAGCATATCACTAAATTCAGCAATAATTCTTCCTGCAAGAGAAATATCTCTTAATTCTATATTTACATTTGCATCTTTCGTAAATGCCTCTACTATCGGCAATAAACTAAATGTAGCAAGATATGGTGCCTCATCTATTTTTGTCCATACAATTGTCGGCTTCATATATTCTCCTTTTTTTTCTAAATTTTATCACCTTTTTAACAATTTGTAACAATTTTATGATTTCACTATTTTTCTTTGTTACAAAAAGTAGCAAAAATTTTATTTACATCTTTTAATATTTCTAAGATGTGCTTTATAATTAGTTGAAAAAACTGTTCTTTTTCCACATTTAAGAAAATATAAATAATTAACTTTTGCAGGAAATATAGCCGCCAATAAAGCGTTTTTACTTACTACACATACAGGATTTAACGGAAGACCGTAATGTTTATATGTGTTGTATAGACTGTTATCTCTTCTTATTCTTTCTGCACTTACTGGAATATGAGAATACCTACCATAATTTAAACTTCCATCCATTTGAAGTTTCATATGTTTTTTAAGCCTATTATAAATTACGGCTGAAATATATTTCATTGATTTAATATTTGCTGCTTCTTTTTGAATAATTGAAGCAATAATAAGATATTTTTTATAAATGTTATAATTCCAAACACCAAAAATTTTTTTAGCGAAACTTTGATGCCATTTTAAAGATTTATTATATAAATATTTACAAACATTTTTTCTTCTCATACCTATTGGAAGTCTATAAGTATTTGGTTTTATAAAGCCTTCATCAAAATTACAATAAAAATTATTTATTTTTAATCTTTTAGCAATATTTTTATAAATAAAATAATTAGTTTCTCCCGGGACTATTGTAATATTTTTTAAAGCTGCTTTATTATGGGTAAGCCTATATAAAAAATCGGCTTTAGTCATAATATTACCTTTTAAATCAACCCATCCCGCTTGAGGATAACCTAAAAAGAGTATAAAAATTTTATCCATTTTTGAAATATCAAGATTGTTTTTTTGCAATATTTTTATTGTATAATTTGTATTACCTTTTGGAATAAACAAAATTCTAGGGGTATAAACTGTTCTTGTAAGATAAAAAAGGATAAAAATGGATAATACCAGGAAGACCTCTATTGCTGCTATAATATTTAGTATAATATTTTTTTTATTTGTAATTTTCATATCTCTCTTTCGTGGAATTACTTTGTATGATATTAAATCAAATAATTTACAAATAGGAAAGATATTTATTAAAATAAATAAAAAAATTATTTTAAAAATCAATAAAATTCATATAATACCTTCAAAAGATTATAATAAAGAAGTAATAAAAATACACAAAACTTTTTATTTAGTTTCAAAAATATTACCTTTTTTTAAAAAATTAGAATTAAATGATATCTATAAAAACAATATTTTATTAATAAAAAAACTTAATTTAAATAAAAACCACTTTAATATAATTACTCCTTTTTTTAAAACAAAAGGAATCTATATTATAAAAAACAACAACACTTTTATATATAGTAAAGAAATTTCGTGTTTAAATTATAAAATAAAAAATTTTTCTTTTAAATCCTATTTAACTAAAAAACAGATTAAAGCCCACCTTAACGGTTTATTTAATAATAAAAAATTTTATGCCAATTTAAACTTATCTAATAATAAAATAAATTTTAAAGGAAATATAAATGAACTTTTATTGTCATTAAAAAAAACAGATATAAAAGGAAATAATATTAAAATAAAAGGTTTTATCGATATCGATTCTAAAAAAATAAATTTAAATTTATTCTCTCCTTTTATAAACATAAAAAATAAAATCTTTTTAATCAATTCATTTAATAATCAAATAAATTTAACAAATAATTATATTTTATTAAAAGCTAAAAAAGCTTACATGAATTACGATTCTAAAAAATTTTACCTGAAAAAGTATAACTTAAATTTTTATATTCCACAAAAATTTCTTTTAGCTCATGCAAAACAAACAAAAATAAAGTATAAAAACTACATTCTAACCTCTCAAAATACAGAATTTGACTATAACTTAATAAATCAAAATATTTTTTTACATACTAATAATTTAAGACTTAACAATGATATAAATGCAAGCATAAAAGAAGTTTTATTTATTAAAAATAAAAATTTATATTATGAATTGATTAACGATAAACTAATCCATAAATATTTTAATTTAAAAACGAATTATATTAATGGCAATTTAAAAAATATATCTACTGCGGATATAATTGGAAAAGTATTAATTTTTGATGTTTTTGCAAAATCTTTAAAAATAGATTTAAAACAAAAAAAAGCTATAAGCAAACAAATATTATTTAACAAAATTCTATTTACAAAAAATAAATTTAATTTTTCAAAAAAACCTTTTAAATTTTCATCTCATACAAATACACTTTTTAATCAAAATGTAAAAAATATTTTAGATTATTTTCATATTAATATCCCTTTTATCCAAACAAAAGGAGAGAATAATATAAATTTTAGTGTAAATACCGATTTAAATAAAACAAATGTAAATTATCAAATAATTTCAAAAGATGCAAATTTTTCAATCAATTCTAAAAATAAATTTTCTTATAAAAATATGAAAATAAATGGAGATTTAAATAAAAGTTCTCTTATTGTAAATAATTTTAAATTTAAAAATAATTTTATAAACTTTCTTGCAAATGGAAATTTAAATGTAAATCTAAATAAAAAATATTTTAACGCCTTTATTAACATTAAATATCTAAAAATAGGTGATTATCTTAATATCAAAAATTATCCCGAAAAAATAGTTGTTGATTTAGTAAAAAATTATGCTTATCTTTTAAATAGTTTCATATTTATAAATATAAAACAAAAAATCATTTATTTATACTCTCTAAAATCTTTATTAAAATATAGTATACTTAATGAGATTTTCAAAAAAGGTACCGTTATAATTAAACTTTTAAAAAACAAAATAGACATATCTGCAAAAACTGTTTTAAATTATCCTTTTATATTAAACCAAAAAAATCCAAATGCTTTGAATGCAAATATAATTTTAAAAAACAATAATATTTTAATACAAAACAAATTTATAAATACAAAAATAATGAACTTTAAAAAGATCATATCATATATTCATAATATTGATATAAATATTCAAGGATTAATAAACATTATAAATACTACAAATAAATTAGCTCAAAAACAAGAAAAATCAAACCAAAATCTTAAAGTTGTCATAATAAGTAAAAACACTAATTTTGTTTATAAAGGTCACAAATTTTTAACAAAGCAAGCAACACTTACATTTAATAAAGAACTTAATTTTAATGCAAGCTATAAAAAAAGTTATTTGAAAGGATATACAAAAAACAAATATTTGCTTATAGAAGGTAAAAATTATACAAAAGAAGCATTAGTTCCTCTTTTTGATTTTTTTAATAATTTTAATAATATAAATTTAGATTTTATTATTGTTAAATCCCCCGATAATTTTTACACAGGAAAAATTTATATCAATAAAGGAACTGTAAAAGACTTAGCTGCATTAAATAATATAATAGCTTTTATCAATACAATACCTGCACTTTTATCTTTAAAAACGCCAGGTTTTTCTGCTAAAGGATATAAAATCAAAAATGGTTTTATAAATTTTCTTTTTTATAATAATATTCTCTATTTCAAACAAATAAAAATAAAAGGGGTAAATATCAATTTTAATGCAAAAGGATATATAAATTTAAATAAAAAATTAATAAGATTAAAAATTCATACAATACTAAAAATAAAATTAAAAAATATACCAATCATAGGTAAAGCACTTAGTTATCTCTTTTTTGGAAAAAATGGATATTTACACATCAATATATTGGTAAATGGGAATCTAAACAATCCAAAAGTTTCAAAAGATTTAGGAGGTGGAATTATAGAATCACCTCTTAAACTTTTTAAAAGAATACTAACACTTCCTTTTCATATTTTCTAATTTTTTTCATTTTCTTCAACTAAAATAAGTTGGTAATTGGCTTTTCTTATAATAACGCTTCTATTTCTTGGGATCAATCCTTGTTGCTTTTTCATTTTATCTATTTCTTTTTGCAAATTCTCTATTTCTTTTTTTAATTGAAGGACTATTTCAACTCCTGCTAAATTTACTCCTAAATCTCTCACTAATGAAAGGATTAATTTTAATTCATCTATATTTCTTTGAGAATAAAGTCTCATTCTTCCTTCAGTTCTGCTTGGCTTAATGAGCCCTTCTTTTTCATATTGTCTTAATGTTTGCGGATGAATATTTAATATTTTACTAACAACACTAATTAAATATACCGGTTCATCATAACTATACATTTTTCACCTCCTTTACCCAGGTAATTTTTCCTGCATCATTTTTACTAAATCTTCATCCAAGTCTTCAACTTTAGGCAAAATTGGTCTAAGTTCCAAATAAAGATTTCCACCTTTTGCTCCATATCCTTTAACTCTTAGTTTTTGACAACATTTTGAATTTTTAGGAACTTTTACATTTATATTGCCTTTAAATGTGTCAACTCCTATTTTACCTCCAAATATCATCGTTTTTAAAGGGACATCGACTTTTTTATATAGATCATCACCTTTTCTTTCCCACTCATTAGAAGGCATAACTTCAACTTCTAAAATCAAATCACCTCTTTGTCCTTGAAATGATTTTCCTTTATTTCTAACTCTTAATTTTTGGCCGTTTTTAATACCTTCTGGAATTTTAACTTTGATACTTTCCCCATTATAATTAATAGGAAAAACTCCACCTTTTACAGCAACATCAAAAGGCACTTGGATTTTAGCATGAACATCTAAATCAGGGGCAAATCCTCCCCCTCCAAATCCACCAAATCCACCAAAACCTTCAAATCCACTGCTTCTAGTTCCAAATCCTCCACCAAAAATAGAAGATAAAATATCATCTAAATCAACATCTTTATGCTGACGGTAAAAATCTTGGAAATTTTGACCGTTAAACATATTATCGCCCATTGTATCATACTGTTTTCTTTTTTCAGCATCCCCTAAAATTTCATAAGCAGTATTTATTTCTTTGAATTTTTCTTCACATTCAGGTTTTTTACAAATATCTGGATGATATTTTCTAGCTAATTTTCTATAAGCTTTTTTTATTTCATCCTGAGTTGCATTTTCATTAACACCTAATGTTTCATACAAACTTTTACTCATTTTTACTCCTTACACTACACCTTATTTTATTGATAAAATTATATAGCAAAATTGAGTAAAAGTCAATCAAATAGTTTTATTGAAAAAAGATTAAAAATAGTTATAAAAAAGATTAAAGAAATTTTTTAAGAATATTTTGGAATTTTTCTTTAATCTCTTCTAAAGCTTCTTTACTTTTTGCTTCAAATCTAGTAACAAGTACAGGTGTAGTATTACTAGCTCTAACTAATCCCCAACCTTTTTCAAAAATAACTCTAACTCCATCAACATCAATAATTTTTTTTATATTTAGTCTATTTTTATTTTCATTTAAATAATCTTTAAGTTCATCTATAATTTTAAATTTTTTATTTTCTGTGGTTCTTATTTTTAGTTCATCTGTATTATATACTTTTGGCAGTTTTTCAAATTCTTTTATAAAATCAAAATCTCTATCAATAAGTTCCATTATTCTAAATGTTACATAAACAGCATCATCAATTCCAAAATATCTGTCATTAAAAAAAATATGACCACTAACCTCAGCAGCTAAATCACAATTTTCTTTTTTAAGTAGAGTTTTTAAATTACTGTGCCCTGTTTTATACATAATGGCACGACCGAATTTATTAATTTCATCATACATAACCTGAGTTGCTTTTACTTCACTTATTACACAAGGGTTTTTCATATTTTTTGCAAAAAAATAAGCTAAAATATCTCCTTTATAATTATAATGTTTATCTAAAAATGCAATTCTATCGGCATCTCCGTCATAAGCAAACGCATAATCTCTTTTTACAAGAGATTCTTTTACCCATTTTAAATTCTCTTCTTCTGTTGGGTCTGGATGATGATTAGGAAAAGTTCCATCCGGTTTTTCAAACAGAATTTCATAATTTTTAATTCCTATTTTTTCTAAAATATCTCTAAGCACTACTCCCGCAACACCATTACCACAATCAAATATTCCATTTAATTCCAATCCTTTTAAATGAGAAAACTGATTAGCAATATAATCTATATAGTCACTTTTTAAATCATATTCAATAACTTTTTCATTATCTTCAATTTCAATAGTACTCTTTAAGATTTCATCTCCTAAATTATAAATATCTTTTCCAAAAAAAGGAATTTTATCAACAGTAATTTTAAATCCATTATACTCAGGTGGATTATGTGAGCCAGTAATCTGGATACTTCCACCTATTTCAATTTTTCCAATTCCATCTAAACATATTGGTCTAAAATTTGCAAAATAATTCGTTCCTGTAGGCAACATTCCTCCACTTATAACTTTTTTTCCAGCTTTATTTAAACCACTAACAAGCCAATTATGAAGAATCGGAGAGTGAGTTCTTGCATCGTAACTTACAAAAACATAATCTTCTTTTATCTCTTTTCCTAAAAAATATCCTATTTTTTTAACAATATCTACGTTTAAATCTTTTTTATAAATTCCTCTAATATCATATTCTCTAAATATATGTTTCATTTTTCATCCTTTATATTGATATTTAAGCCACCATAAAAGTGCAAGTTTAGCCCCCGGTGTTAATACTATACTTTCATCAAAAATAAATTTTTCGACTTCACTAGATTTAAGCTCAATTACTTCAATGTCTTCATCTTCAAGTCCGCCGCCTTCATTTACTTTATCTTTCTGAGTTACCTCCACATAAAAAACTTCCTGCTGTGCGGCATTTGTCCCAACACTAGCCCAAGTTGAAGTTATCTTTTTAAGTCTAGAAGCTTCAACATCATAACCACACTCTTCTAAAACTTCTTCTTTTGCTATTTCAATATTGCATTTATCTTTATCACAAAGCCCTGCACAAAGCTCATATGTAAAACCATCTCTATTTTTAAGATAAACAGGAAGTCTAAATTGTTTAACTAAAATAATTGCGTCTAAATCCACATCATAAATCAAAATAGAGACGCTATTCATAGAAGAGCATACTTCCCAGCGTTTATGTTTATTTTTATATTTATAAAAAACCTCTTTAAGTTCTAAAAATTTACCTTTACATAAAGTATTTATTTTTTCAATTTTAATCATCAAAAAGCCCCTTTTCTTCTTTTTGTTTAAATTCATATTCAAAATCAATTAAAGCCGCAAAATTAAATTTTTCTTTTAGATATTTTTGATGATTTTTATCTACAATTACACTGTTTGCGTGTTTGGTATATTTTATAATATAATTAATTTCATCTATTAAAAATTCATCGTTTTTAAGATTTG